>CAEZSP010000031.1_pt1 | contig 12995 bp, 10 predicted proteins | sample 7263991 | NCBI WGS metagenome assembly CAEZSP01 (sample SAMEA6813780, study PRJEB35770) | uncultured Candidatus Planktophila sp. | biome: Freshwater; feature: Freshwater reservoir; material: water | place: Czech Republic | collected 2017-04-14 | depth 0.5m m | reverse complement strand
GCGCCACCTCGTGCATCGCCGTCAAGTTTTGTAAGTACCACTCCATCAAAGCCAACACCATCTCGGAATGCTTCTGCGGTGCGAACAGCGTCTTGACCAATCATGGCATCAACTACAAAGAGAATTTCGTTTGGGTTGATTGCATCTCGTATTGCTGATGCCTCTGCCATTAGCTCTTCATCAACACCCAGACGTCCTGCAGTATCGACGATAACCATGTTATGAAGTTTTGATTTTGCGAACTCAATGCCGGCGCGAGCCACTGCGACTGGGTCGCCCACACCATTTCCTGGTTCAGGAGCGAAAACTGGAACACCCACTGATTGGCCAACAACCTGTAGTTGAGTGACAGCATTTGGGCGTTGCAAATCCGATGCTACAAGAATCGGTGTATCGCCTTGGTCTTTGTAGAACTTTGCAAGTTTGGCAGCAAGAGTTGTTTTACCTGCGCCCTGCAGACCTGCCAACATGATGACGGTTGGTGGGTTCTTTGCAAAGCGCACGCGGCGCGCTCCCCCGCCAAGGATTTCAGTTAGTTCTTGATTAACAAGATCGAAAATGGCTTGCGCTTGGTTTACTCCTGATTGCAGAGTCGGAAGTAAATCTTGCGCTTTCTCATCAACTCGCTTGGCAAATCCATCAGCGACAACCAGCGCAACATCTGCTTCAAGCAAAGCTTCGCGTATTTCAGAAATCGTCTTTTCGATATCACTCGATGAGAGTTTGCCTTTATTTCGCAGCGATGCGAAGGCGCCAGAAATCTTGGATGAGAGGGCATCGAACATAGAGCCAGAGCCTACTTTAAAGAATGGGTAAGTTCATCAGCGACCTGGCTGGCTCGTTGCTGAGTCAGAGCACCACCGCCTACTTCTGTGACATATAAAGTATCAATCGCTTCAGCACCCAAGGTCGTGACAATCGCTGCTCTGATATCGATATTACAGCGACGAATCGCATCGCCAATTGAGAAGAGGAGCGCGGGGCGATCATGCGACCTCACTTCAATAATCGTCGCATCGGTTGCGGCATCGAGAAAAGTTTCAACAATCGGTGCTGGCACAGGAATAGTGGGAAGGCTTGCATAGGCGCTTATTCTCGATTGAATCTTCTCTGCTAATTGAGACTCATCCGCAAATGCTCGCTTGATTTCATTATGAATATCAGTACCAGTTAAATCTGGGGCATGTGGGTCCGGTAGAACTATCCATTCCATGACAGCGACATTGGTAAGGGTTTTTGTCCGCGCTGATTTCACATCAAGGCGCAGAATATTCAAAACTCCGGCGACGATGGAGAGCAGACCAGTGCTATCCGGAGCAATGATTTCAAGAGCGTAGAAGTTGCCGCGATCTTCAATCTCGACATGCAGCTGACCTGAAGATGCCTTCTCGACTTGGCGATCGCTTAATTCAGGTTGCGATTCAATGGTGTTATCTCTCAGGGCTAGGGTGGCTCTACGAACAAGATCGGCTACAAGTGAGGCTTTCCAACTACTCCATGCTGCGCGCCCTGTTGCCTCACCATCGGCGATGCTAAGAGCGTGAAGAAGTTCAAGTGTCTGCAAATCTGCGATGGCTGAAGTAACGCTTGCAATTGTTGCTGGATCATCGAGATCTCGTCGAGTTGCAGTCGCTGAAAGAAGTAAGTGATGCTTGATGAGCGTTTGAATTATTGCAGTATCACCTACGGTAAATCCAAGTCGAAGTGCTAGTGGTTCAATGAGTTTTTCGCCCCGAAGCGAGTGATCATCTTCGGTGCCTTTACCAATATCGTGAAAAAGGGCGGTAAAAAGTAGCAAGTCCGGGCGATGCACTTGGCGCGTGAGCGCTGCTGCCGCCACTGCAGTTTCAACCATATGACGGTCAACTGTATGTCGATGGAGAACATTGCGTTGCGGCAAAGATCGCACCCCAGACCATTCAGGTATCCAATTAATGAGAACACCTTCTTGATCTAACGCTTCAAAGATAGTCACCATTGCTGGTCCGGCGCCAATCAAGGAGATGAGATTCTCACGGGCCTCTCTTGGCCATGGATTAGGAAGTGCTCCTTCTCCTGACTTTAATTTCTGCGAATACAACTGCAACGAATCAAATGAGAGGGGAAGCCCCAATTGCGCCGCTTTTGCTGCCGCACGAAGGCCAATTAATGGATCAAGGTTGATATCAATGGTGGAATCTATTGAAACTTCATTATTAGAAACGCTGATGCCTTCACCGACAACAGTAGAACGTATCCGCTTAAGAAAACGCCCAAGCCCATCGCGTCCACGATTATGCAACCGGTGTAGCGCCATCTGCATCAAGTAATCAACAGCTCGCGCCGAATGCGCAACATCTGAGACTAACAAATCGGCATCTGCATATCCCAAGAGCGCTGCAACTTTATCTTGCTCTGCAAATAGGAGCCGGTCTTTATCGCGTCCGCTGACAGTGTGAAGCGCCTCTCTTACCGTCGAGAGCAGCGATTCTGCGCGGCTTATTCTCTCCATAGGTAGAACCACTCGACCAGAGGTATTGATTGCTTTAAGAGCGGTGATATCCCTTAAGCCTCCACGTGACTCTTTTAGATCAGGCTCTAGTAGATAAGCCAGTTCACCCGCGCGTGAGTGTCGTTCATCAAGTGAACTTTCGAGAAGAGTAAGAAACTTATCGGCATCATTTCGCCAATTATCTAGCGCGAGAACTTGAACATCAGCCACAAGGTCTGCAGAACCCACTATCAAACGAATATCAAGCAGCCCCATAGCAACCTTCAGGTCAGCCTGTAGCGCTTCCTTTGTCTCGGCGTAAGTGCGAACCGAATGGTCCACCTTAATTTTTTTGTCCCAGAGTGGATAGAGAATCTTATTTACTATCTCAGATAATTCTGTGGCATTTAGCGCAGCGGTATGAAGAATGACAATATCTAAATCTGAACCCGGAGCTAACTCTCCACGACCAAAACTTCCAACAGCGGCAATCGCCATATTTTTCTCATCGGCACCGGATTCTTTGAAAAGCCCAGAAAGGAGAAGGTCGCACTCATCTGAGCGCGACCTTCTCTCTCGTGTACCCATATATCTATCTTATTAGTTTCTTTCTTCTTCAGGTCCTAAATTGCATCAGGTCCACGTTCACCAGTACGAACTCGAACGACCTGATCTACTGGAGTGGTCCAAACTTTTCCATCACCAATACTTCCGGTGCTGGCAGCTTTGACAATTACATCGACGATATTTGCAGCATCTGCATCATCGACAAGAACCTCAAGGCGGACCTTTGGGATTAAATCAACGGTGTATTCAGCGCCACGGTAGACCTCAGTGTGTCCACCTTGACGACCAAACCCGCTTGCTTCAGAGACAGTCATGCCAGTAATGCCAGCAGCCTGAAGCGCGTTCTTTACATCATCGAGCTTAAATGGCTTGAGAATTGCTGTAATGAGTTTCATCGTTATGCCCCCTTCGAAGCGCCGAAGACGCCACCTTGTGTGTTATCGGATAGTTCATATCCGCGTTCTGCGTGAATGGCCAAGTCGATTCCAGAAATCTCTTGATCGGTTGAAATTCTGAAGCCAATGGTCTTATCGATGATCTTGGCGACCAAGAAACTCACGATAAATGAGTAGGCAAGTACTGCGACTACTCCAATAGCTTGCTTGACTAGCTGCTCTGTACCTCCGCCATTGAAGAGTCCAACTCCAACTCCTACGAAGCCAATGAGAAGTGTTCCTACGATTCCACCAACAAGGTGCACAGCAACTACATCGAGTGAATCATCGAAACCGAAGCGGAATTTCAAACCAACAGAGAGCGCGCAAAGTACACCTGCAACAAAGCCGATGATGAGCGCGCCGCGTGCGTCAACTGCAGCACATGCTGGTGTGATTGCAACGAGTCCAGCAACAACGCCTGAAGCTGCACCGAGACTAGTTGCATGTCCATCACGAATCTTTTCAACCAATAGCCATGCTAAGACTGCAGCAACCGTCGCACCGATTGTGTTAAGAAGTGCAAGTCCAGCAGTGCCATTTGAAGCGACCGCTGATCCGGCATTGAATCCAAACCAACCGAACCAGAGCAGGGCAGCGCCAGTCATTACCATGGGAAGGTTATGTGGCTTTAATGGAACTTTTCCAAAGCCCACACGCTTTCCAAGAACAATTGCCAGAGCTAAACCTGCAGCACCTGCGTTGATATGTACCGCAGTACCACCAGCGAAGTCGAGCGCGCCAAGTGTGTTTGCAATCCATCCACCAGTCTCTGCTACAAAGCCATCAAATGCGAAGACCCAGTGAGCGACAGGGAAGTAAACGAGAGTCGCCCAAATTCCTGCGAATGCCATCCAAGAACCAAACTTTGTGCGATCTGCGATAGCACCAGAGATAAGTGCCACTGTAATTGCTGCAAACATTCCTTGGAAAGCAACGAATACTGTCGCCGGAATTGTTCCAATTAAAGCATCTGCATTATCGAGACCCTTTAAGAATAGAAATTCATTTCCATCGCCAATAATTCCTTGACCACCGACAGAGTCACCAAAAACTAGTGAGAAGCCGTAAGCAATCCAAAGAACAAAAACAAGAGCAAGTGCTCCAAAAGACATCATCATCATATTTAGAACGCCCTTAGCGCGAACCATGCCGCCATAGAAAAGCGCCAAACCTGGAACCATAAGCGTCACCAAACCAACGCTCATCATCATCCAAGCGGTATCACCTGAGCTGAGAACTACCTCTTCCATATGCCATCCCCTTTTTATAACTCTATTTACTCGCCTTTGAGATGTGCATAAGGTGTCAAAGGGGGGTTACATGCACAGACCTAGCAGGTTAAAGGGGTGAAACAAATCTGCCTCTAATGTTTCGGCAATGTAACGCGGTTCGTTGAATTCCTTGCTCAGGGCTATGAAATAAGGGATTCCAGGTAAGTATCGCCATCAAATGGAGAAAAATCAGAGATAGCCTCGCCTGTACCCACGAATTTAATCGGGAGATCGAGGCGATTCTCGATAGCCAACGCCGCTCCCCCGCGGGCACTTCCATCAAGCTTTGTAACAATTAAACCTGTCAATGTAACGGCCTCATTAAAGAGTTCTGCCTGAGTCAGCGCATTTTGACCCGTTGTTCCATCAAGGACGAGCAAAGTTTCTGAGACAGGCAAAACTTTCTCAATCACGCGACGAACTTTGCCGAGCTCTGCCATCAAATCATTTTTGGTATGTAAACGACCGGCAGTATCAATAATCAAATAATCAACTTTTGCGGCAACCGCTGCTTTTGCAGCATCAAATGCAACTGATGCTGGTTCGCTCATCGCTTTTCCGGTTACTACAACTACACCCACTCGATCACCCCATGTGCAGAGTTGATCAACTGCGGCAGCTCTAAAGGTATCTGCTGCTCCTAGTAGAACTGAATTACCTGACTCCTTTAAATGATTTGCAAGTTTTGCAACTGTTGTTGTCTTGCCAACACCGTTAACTCCTACTACCAAGATAACGGTCGTTGTGTTAGTTCTTACCAACTCCCGGCTTTTTGAAGTGAGATAACTATTTAGAATCACTCGTAATGACTCTTGCGCATCATCTCCCTTTATCTGCTTGCCTTGCGCAATGATTTTCTCTGTTAGCGATGGTCCGAGGTCCGCAGCGAGCAGTTCAGCTTTGAGTTCATCCCAGTCGAGATTCGATGCAGTTGAGGTTCCGCGAATCTTTGCAACAAATCGAGTGAAGATTCCCATATCGAGCTACTTAATTAGGCAGTTGTGGATTCACGAAGACGCTGCGAAATAACTTCAGTAACACCGTCACCGCGCATAGTTACTCCGTAAAGAGCATCTGCTATCTCCATTGTGCGTTTTTGGTGAGTGATGACAATAAGTTGTGATGTCTCACGAAGCTCTTCAAATATTCCGAGTAAGCGACCGAGGTTAACATCATCGAGCGCTGCTTCAACTTCATCGAGAACATAGAACGGGCTTGGGCGAGATTTGAAAATCGCAACAAGCATTGCAACCGCTGTGAGCGATTTTTCTCCACCAGATAGCAGTGATAAACGCTTAACGCGCTTTCCTGGAGGACGCGCCTCCACATCAACACCGGTATTGAGAAGATCTTCCGGGTTAGAGAGGAAGAGCTTGCCCTCACCACCTGGGAATAAGCGCCCGAAAATATCCTTGAAGTGAGCCGCAACCTCGGTATAGGCCTCCATGAATACTTCTTGCACCTTCTCATCTACATCCTTAATGATGTCGAGCAGATCTTTCTTGGTTCGCTTAAGGTCTTCGAGTTGCTCAGCCAAAAACTTAAGGCGCTCTTCAAGTGCGTTGTACTCTTCAAGAGCGAGCGGGTTGATTTTTCCGAGCAAGTTAAGCGAGCGTTCAGCAGAAGCCAAGCGCTTCTCTTGTTGATCGCGACGATATGGGATCAGCTCTGTCGCAACAATCTCACCTTCATCGGTTTCGATAAATGTTGGCACATCTTTCTCTGGTCCATATTCGGCAACCAACGTTGCAGTATCAATTCCAAGTTCTTCTACTGCTTTGAGTTCAAGCGCCTCAATGCGCATACGCTGTTCTGCGCGAGCAATTTCATCGCGGTGAACACTTGTTGTTAACTGATCAAGTTCTGCTGTGAGCTCGCGACTTCGAGTTCGAACTGTCAAAGTTTCGCCATCTCGATCAGTGCGGGAAGACTCTAGGCGAGTCCTTTCAACAGCACTTTTTGCGATTGAGCGCTCAATATGAATCAGTGCCTCGTAAGCGGCCTCGGCAATCGCTTGTGAAATAACCGCGCCCTGTGCACGAGCTCCACGACGTGCAACGGCGCGTTCTGATGCTTCTCGTTCGTTACGAGCAGAATCGACAAGTGCACTGATACGCGCCACAAGAGATGAAACTCGCTCCTCTGATGTGCGAACCGCAAGTCGGGCCTCCATCTGGAGAGTGCGAGCTTGTGAAACCTGATCTCTTAAGCCTTCAGCGATAGATCGATCTGGTTCTGCAATCTCACCATGTTGGCCTAATTGAGCTGAGGCAATATTTAGCTCGTTCTCATCACGCACCTTGATAGCTGAAGTCTCTTCAATTGCGCGCGATAGTCGTTCAACTTCAGCTGCTGCAGATTTCATATTCTGTCCAGACACAGCAAGCTGTTCAGTTAATGCTGCGATGCGAGCATCTGATTCATTGAGCTGACCCAGTGCGCGATCGAAGCTGCCCTGCTTGCTCTCAACATCTGTGGCTGAGGTCGAAATTTCAAACTTATAGCGATCAGAGGTCTGGGTGAGCTCTTCAACTTTGATATCAAGGTTCTTTATCAAAGATTCAATTTCGATTAATGAGTTAGATGAGGCAGAACCGCCACGGGCTCTATGCGAAGTAATGACATCGCCATCGCGGGTGACAACAGTTAAGCCCTTATTCTCGCGAAGAATCGTTTCTGCGGCGCGAGCGTTATCTGCAACGACGGTCGCTGAAAGTAGTTGAGCTAAGAGATCGGCGATTGAATCAGAGCGAACATGGGCCAAAAGTGATGTGAGATGAGCTGGGGCTGGCGTAGTCGAATTCGAAGAGGCTTCATAGACCAACACATCGGCCTGTCCAAGATTTTCACTTCGGAGAGTGGTGAGCGCGGTTACTGCAGATGCTAAATCGCGCACAACGATTGCATCAGCTAGAGAACCGAGGGCTGCCGCAGTTGCTGCCTCCCAACCTGAATCTATTGTGATCAACGAAGCGATAGAACCCATAATCGAGAGGCCGCGCGCATCTTTGATGAGAGCTGCTCCTCCATCACGTGATTGTGATGTGAGTCGGAGAGCTTCCAATTTGGATTCGACAGCATTTCTTTCGCGATCAATTGCACGCTCTGCTTCAATGAGTTCTTGATGCTTAGCTTTGGCGCTATCAAGTGCGTTCTTAGCGCTTTCAAATTGTGAATCTAGACCGAGCTCTCCTGCATCAGCGCCGGCAATCTCCATCTCAAATTTGCTATATGAAGCCTTTGCCTGATCGACTCGAGATTGCGCTTCGTCGCGTGCTTTCATTAAGCGGGCAATCTCTTCAGCGTTTGCTTCGAGTCGAGCCGCGAGTGACTTTATATGTCCCTCTTGGCGTGCGGTACCTTCACGCATATCTGCAATAGCACGTAGCGCTGCATCGATTGTCGCTTCTTCGCCCTTAAGTCTCTCTTCGAGTCCAGCTAGATCAAGTGTTGCTTTCGCCAAAGTTTCATTTGCAGCCAGAGTTTCATTTCGTAGTACAGACTCTTCGTCTCGTAATGATTGCGCCTCAGCCTCAAGAGCTACCGGATCGCGCCCAGCAGAACGCGCCTCCTCTGCCTCTTCTGCAAGAAAGCGAGAGCGTTCTTGGGCCAGAGATTGGGTGCCACGGAACTTTTCACGGAGCGAGTTCAGGGCATAGAAATTTTCTTGGGCGGCGATTAGTAACGGAGATTCTTCTACAGCAATGCGATCAAGCTCTTCTTCGCGTCGTCGCATCTTATCTAACTCGGCTTCGACAGAGGCGCGTCGTTCACGAAGTGCATTCTCATCAGCTACCTCGGCATCAAGAGTTTTTGAGAATGCAATGTAATCATCGGCCAAAAGACGAAGCTTGGCATCGCGCAAATCTGCCTGAATTGTTGCTGCCTTCTTAGCGACCTCTGCTTGTTTGCCAAGAGGGCGCAGTTGTCGGCGGAGTTCTACAGTCAGATCGTTGATACGAGCAAGGTTGGCTTGCATCGAATCAAGTTTGCGAATTGCTTTCTCTTTACGCTTGCGATGCTTTAGAACACCGGCAGCTTCTTCAATATAGGCGCGACGCTCTTCAGGTGTAGCCATTAATATCGCTTCGAGTTGGCCTTGGCCAACCATCACATGCATCTCGCGACCGATTCCTGAATCACTTAATAGCTCTTGAATATCAAGCAAGCGTGAGGCATCGCCATTGATCTGGTATTCACTTTGACCGTTGCGGAAAAGAATTCGCGAGATTGTTACTTCTGAGAATTCAATTGGGAGTGCGCCATCAGTGTTATCAATGGTAAGTGAGACTTCAGCTCGACCAAGTGGTGCGCGCCCAGAAGTGCCAGCGAAGATGACATCTTCCATCTTTCCGCCACGCAAAGATTTTGCGCCTTGTTCACCCATCACCCAGGTCAAGGCATCAGCAACGTTTGATTTTCCTGACCCGTTAGGTCCGACCACGCAGGTGATACCGGGCTCGAGGCGAAGAGTGGTCGCCGATGCAAAGGATTTAAATCCTTTGAGGGTCAAGCTCTTCAAATACACGGCGTAAACCTACCTTGCGCAAGGGTTATGCGATAAACACGACTCAGCTCAACTTCAACTTGAGGGTTTCTGCGAAATTATTCGCTCTCTGGCTTTACTGTGATTGAAGCGCTCAGAATTTCAAAAGCACTTCGCGCCGCGGATTGTTCTGCCTCGCGCTTGCTTTTTCCGGTTCCGGTAGAGAGCTCTTCTCCACCTACGAGGGCAACAGCGATAAAGCTCTTATCGTGATCTGGTCCGCTCTCGGTTACTCGGTACTCAAGAGATGCTTTCCCGAGTGATGCGACGAGCTCTTGCAGAGCAGTCTTTCCATCTAATCCTGCCCCCATAGCCATTGCACTATCAAGGGTTGGGGCAATTAAACGACGGAGACATTCTGCAGTTTTTTCAAAACCTGATGTCATATAAATCGCGCCGATGAGAGCTTCAAATGCATCTGCAAGGAGCGAGTTCTTATCGCGGCCGTTAGTGACTTCTTCACCCTTACCTAAACGGATGTATTTTCCTAATGAGAGCGAGCGCGCAATATCTGCCAGTGCGCGCATGTTGACGATTCCAGATCGCAAGGGAGAGAGTCGACTTTCGTCGAGATCTGGATATTTTTTATATAACTCTTCAGTGACTACCAATCCAAGGACAGAGTCACCGAGAAATTCAAGTCGTTCATTGGTTGCTATCAACCCAGCTTCATAAGCAAACGAGCGATGGGTGAAAGCCAACTCAAGTAACTCGGCATCAACTTCGGTACCTAGTTGCTTAAGTAGTTCTGAGTACAGATCAGACCTCAAGAACCTGACGACGGTTGTATGTACCGCATGTTGGGCAAGCTACATGGTTGAGCTTAGGTTGCTGGCACTGTGGGCAATTTGAGAGTGATGCTGCTGTTGTTTTCCACATGCTGCGACGTGAACGTGTCTTCGAACGAGACATCTTTCGCTTTGGTACTGGCACGGTAACCGTCCTTCTGCTCTTCTAGCTGAACTTCAGCCTGTATGGGGTAAGTATCGCTTAATTTTCGGCTGAACCCAAATCGAGGTTTTCCAACCCCGCCCAGCGTATATCGACAGCCCCATGGCTATGGTCTTCGGGGAGCTTCTCCCACTTCTCTCCGCAATCGGGGCAGAGGCCAAGGCACTCCTCATCGCAGAGCGGATTGACCGGCAAGCTCAAAATAATGGCATCGAGGATAGGAATCTCAAGGTTGGCCTGGTCGCCTTCTACATAAAGGATGTCGACCTCATCGAGATCGCCTTCGACTTCATCATCTTTACGTGAACCGTTCTGGCGCGTTCTCTTACCTTTATCGTCTGTCGGTTGATATCTATAGAGCTCTTGCACCTTGCGATCGATTTCAAGCTCGACTGGATCCAGGCACCGAATGCATTCTCCAATAGCTACAGCAAATATATCTGCAGTAATGAGCACGCCTTCTGTGACTGATTCACACCGCACATCGAGCTCAATCAGGTCACCTTCAGGGACTGCAATAAGCGGCACACCAACACGAAAGGGTGCATCGATATCAAGCTGATATTCACGCATTTCACCTGCACGACGTGGCAGTTCGTGGATATTGAGAGTAAATGCGCTCTCCTCTTTACGATGAATCACTTATCGGCCCGTTACTTATCTACTCGTTATTTATCATCGGCAAGTTGAGCGAGAACATCCTTATCATCGGCACCCTCTAGGCGCTCGCGACCACGCGCTACAGCTTCCATGGTCTTATTGAGAATAACTTCTAGTGTCGCCAGACGGCCATCGATATAGGCCTCAACTTCTTCACGTTCGGCAGCGGCTAGATCGCGCGCTTCATCAAGAATGCGCTGTGCCTCATCACGCGCAGATTGCACAATAGCAGTCTGTTCAACCATACGAGATACATCTTCACGAGCTGTTGCAACCATAGTCTCTGCACTTACACGACCCTCTTCAATAATTTGATCGCGCGCAGCAAGGAGCTTCTCAGCTTCAAATAGATCTGCAGGGAGATAATCACGAGCACCTTCGAGGATTTCAAGAATTTCACCACGATGGACCACACATGATGCTGAGAGCGGCACGCCGCGTGCCTCTTCGATCATCGTAATTGCGGTGCTTATCTTCTCAATTGAATCCATAGACATTTCTATCGCCGTTCTAGTCGAGATCTTTTGGGGAGGCAGCTCTGCTTTTCAGCGCCGCATGGACATTAGCTGGAACCATCGTAGATACATCCCCGCCGTAATAGGCGAGTTCTTTAACGATTGAAGAAGATAGAAAAGAATGTGTTGGAGAGGTAGCCATAAACATAGTCTCGACTCCAGATGCTTGAGTGTGAACCTGAGCCATCTGCAATTCATAATCAAAGTCAGTTACAGCACGCAAGCCTTTTACAATCGCAGTAACCCCATTAACTTTGCAATATTCGACCAACAAGCCTGAGCCTGAATCGACTCGGACATTCTTAAGGTGCTTTACATTGCTAGTAATGAGCTCGAGACGTTCTTCGACCGAAAAGAGACCGGCTTTCTTTCGATTCACAAAGACGGCAACAATTACCTCATCGAAGTGTTTGCTGGCGCGTTCGATGATATCGAGGTGCCCATGTGTGATTGGATCGAAGGATCCGGGACATACTGCGCGCTTCATATGGCCAACGCTAGCAAGGAGCGGGTGAGTTATCCATTCTCAGCGCTATCTTCGACGGGAATCGGAGCTGGAATCCCATAAAAAATAGTGGCCTGGCCGTAATTCTTCACCCTCATCTCCTCATAACCATATGGCCAAGAAATCTCCTTGACCCGGCTATTTCGCTCAATCGCGATGATGGACTGCGAATCGAGAAAATTGTTATCTTGTAATTGCACCAGAGTCTCAACCACATCAATGTCGTCAACATCATAAGGCGGGTCTATATAAATAAAGTGGTACTGAAACTGGGATTTATCTCCAAGAAAACGATGAACCCCCATTGTGTATAGATGGAAAGTTCCTTTGAGTTCTGCGCTCTTAATTGAATCAAAGTTTGCAGTGATTGCTTTGCTTGCTGCTTCATCCTTCTCAACAGCGTGAACGAGCGCTGCTCCACGCGATAGCGCTTCAAGTGCCACAGCGCCAGTGCCGGCATAAAGATCGAGAACTCGTAAGCCCTCAAATTCACCAAACTCTGAGGCCAATGTTGAGAAGAGCGCCTCACGAGCGCGGTCTGAGGTAGGTCGAGTCGCAGAAGCAACAGCAGAGATGGGTCGCCCTTTGGCGGCCCCCGCAATTATGCGCATCGCAAACTCCCTAGCTTGATGAATCTGGTCGGTTAACTCTTGAACTTAACTCTTGTCGATAAATTCTGTTGCAGCATCTAACTCTAACTTCTTGAGCGCCTCAATCAAAGCTGGGTAATCTGATAATCCTGACTGAATCAACTCTTCACCATCGCTACGCGCTTGCTCGATAAGTTTTTCATCGCGCAAAACTCTTAAGAGACGAAGGTGTGAACGTGATCCTGATTGATTAACTCCAAGGACGTCTCCTTCTCGTCTTTGCTCGAGGTCTATCCGCGAAAGTTCAAATCCATCTGTCGTTGATGCCACTGCATCCAGGCGAAGTCGCGCCGGTGATTCTTCTAAACTTTTCGTGACAAGTAGACATAGTCCTGGTGATGTACCTCGACCAACGCGTCCGCGAAGCTGATGTAGTTGAGAAACGCCAAATCTATCGGCATCCATAATCACCATACGCGTTGC
>CAEZSP010000028.1_pt1 | contig 13657 bp, 15 predicted proteins | sample 7263991 | NCBI WGS metagenome assembly CAEZSP01 (sample SAMEA6813780, study PRJEB35770) | uncultured Candidatus Planktophila sp. | biome: Freshwater; feature: Freshwater reservoir; material: water | place: Czech Republic | collected 2017-04-14 | depth 0.5m m | reverse complement strand
GATGAGACAGATTCAGGACTCGATGTTGATGCGCTACGCATTGTCTCTGAGGGAGTTGTACGGGCAAAGGAAGCTAACAATCTTGGCGTCCTGTTGATTACTCACTACACAAGAATTTTGCGATATATCCAACCTGACTTCGTTCATGTTTTCGCAGCAGGACGCGTTGTAGAACAAGGTGGACCAGAACTTGCTGAGAAGCTAGAGGCGAACGGTTATGCGGAGTACGTGAGCGCATAAATATGTCCTTTGATCCTGTTGCTATCCGTCGCGATTTTCCAATATTCGAGCGGAAGATTCGCGACGGTAAGCGCTTGGTCTATCTTGATTCTGGTGCTACCAGCCAGAAGCCACAAGTCGTGATTGATGCTGAACTTGATTTCTATCGTCTCCATAACGCTGCGGCACATCGTGGTGCGCATCAACTCGCTGAGGAAGCAACGGATATCTACGAGGGCGCACGTGAAGCGGTAGCTCGGTTTATCGGTGCCGAAGTTGATGAAGTGGTCTTTACAAAGGGCGCCACTGAATCACTCAATCTTGTCGCTTATGCGATGGGAAACGCTCCATTAGGAAGTCGTTTTCATCTGGAAAAGGGCGATGTAATCGTCGTAACCGAGATGGAACACCATGCCAATTTGATTCCGTGGCAGCAATTAGCAGCTCGCACTGGGGCAACGCTCAAGTGGTTTGAAGTAACACCAGAAGGCCGCTTAGATCTCTCAAGCATTAATTCGATTATTGATGAGCATGTCAAAGTTGTAGCACTCACTCATCAATCAAATGTTCTCGGAACGATCGTTCCTTTGACAGAGATTGTTAATCGCGCGCATAGTGTCGGAGCAGTTGTGGTGCTCGATGCATGCCAGTCTGTTCCTCATATGAAAGTCGACGTGAAGGCTCTTGATATAGATTTTCTCGCTTTTTCAGGTCACAAGATTCTTGGCCCAACAGGTGTAGGTATTTTCTGGGGTAAGTCTGAGCTTCTTGCAGAGCTTCCACCATTCTTAACGGGTGGATCAATGATTGAGAGCGTAACTATGGAGTCTGCAACATGGGCACCGGCACCTCGCAAATTTGAAGCGGGCGTTCCAAATATGGCGCAAGCTGCTGGGTTGGGCGCTGCCATCAAGTACATCGAGTCAATCGGAATCGATGAAATACATCGTCACGAAATTTCTTTGACGGGATATCTGCTTGAAAAGTTGAATGAGGTTCCTCGTCTTAAAGTGATAGGGCCAATGGATACTGTCGATCGCGGCGCCGCAGTGTCGTTTACATTCGGAGATATTCATCCCCATGATCTTGGTCAGTATTTGGATAGCCAGGGCATAGCTGTGCGTACCGGGCATCACTGTGCTTGGCCACTCAACCGAAAAATGGGTGTTCAGTCAACGACTCGCGCGTCGCTCTATCTCTATAACACTTTCGAAGATTGTGATGATCTAATTGCAGGAATCCATGGCGCAGCGAAATACTTTGGTGCATGATGCAACTTGATAACCTTTATCAAGAAGTGATTCTTGATCATTACAAGAACCCTCAGAATAAAGTCTTAGACCCCAATTCCGATGCTCAGGTTCATCACGTGAACCCAAGTTGTGGTGATGAGATCACTTTGGGAGTTAGATTAGATGGTGATAAAGTTCTTTCGATTTCATGGGAGGGCGTTGGTTGCTCTATCTCTCAGGCGAGCACATCAATTGCTAGTGATTTGTTGACCGGTAAGACCCTAGAGCAAGCACGTCGAATCTCCGAAGATTTCTTACAGCTCATGCAGAGTAAGGGATCTATTGAGGGTGACCCCGAAGTACTCGAGGATGCGGTGGCACTAGCTGGTGTTTCAAAGTATCCAGCCCGCATTAAGTGTGCACTTTTAGGTTGGATGGCTTTCAAAGATGCATCACTCCAAGCAGAAGCAAAGAAAGCGAAGTAGGATAGGAATATGAGCGCAAAAGTAGAAGATGTTACTGAGGCCATGAAGGATGTTGTAGATCCCGAACTAGGAATCAATGTTGTTGATTTGGGTTTGATTTACGACATCATGGTTGACGAGAGCAATATTGCAGTTCTTAATATGACTTTAACTTCTGCCGCGTGTCCTTTGCAAGATGTTATCGAGGATCAAACTCGCCAGGCACTAGCACCACACGTCGATGATGTAAGAATCAACTGGGTATGGATGCCGCCTTGGGGTCCAGATAAGATTTCGGACGATGGCCGTGAACAACTTCGCGCTCTTGGCTTTACCGTCTAATGTGCTAGAAAACTTTTAATGTCCCAACATGCCGCATGGATGACCATGCGCTCAATGACGGCAGATCAATCTGTTAAATCACAGCGACTAAAACCGGGAACCCTTACTCGGATAGCGACATATGCGAAACCGTATAAAAAATATATATCGCTCTTTCTAGTTACCGTAATCATCGATGCTCTCCTCATAGTTTCAACGCCCCTGTTGTTAAGGAAATTGATTGATGACGGTGTAATCCCCAAGAATGGCGAGTTAATTACTGAGCTTGCTCTTCTTGTTGGGTTGTTGGCGGTCGTAGATGCAGTTTTCAATATTGCTGGAAGATGGTTCTCTTCCCGAGTCGGCGAAGGTTTGATCTATGACCTACGTTCACAGGTTTTCTCTCATGTTCAACGTCAATCTATTGCCTTCTTTACCCGCACCCAAACAGGAGCGCTAATCTCCCGAATTAATTCAGATGTAATCGGCGCTCAGCAGGCATTTACTTCAAGCCTTGCTGGAGTCGTCAGCAATGTGATTAGCCTGGTTCTGGTAGCCGGAACGATGGCCTACCTATCTTGGCAAATAACAGCAATATCTCTCATTTTACTGCCGCTATTTATATATCCAACTAAGTGGGTCGGTAGAAAAATACAGTCTTTAACTCGCCAGTCATTCGACTTAAATGCAAAGATGTCGAGCACAATGACTGAGCGCTTTAACGTTTCCGGTGCAATATTGGTTTCGCTCTATGGAGATCCAGATAACGAATCTAAAGCCTTCTCTACTAGAGCTCGCAAAGTCGCTGATATCGGAATCAAGACCGCGATGCTTAATCGACTTTTCTTTATCTCGCTCACCAGTGTCGCGGCCGTTGCAACCGCAATTGCATATGGAGTAGGTGGCCATCTTGCACTCGATGGTTCGCTGACCGTAGGCACCTTATTAGCGTTGACAGCTCTCTTGGCACGTCTCTATGGCCCACTTACTGCACTGTCCAATGTTCGTGTAGATGTGATGACATCTCTCGTATCATTTGAGCGAATATTCGAAGTTCTAGATTTACAGCCTATGGTTAAGGAACGCACCGATGCCAAAGAGCTCCGGGCAGAACCAGCCTTGATCAATGTTCGAGATATACATTTCGCATATCCCCGCGCTGACGAGATATCCCTTGCATCACTCGAATCTGTAGCAAAGAGTGAAATAACGGAGAGCGGGGAAATCTTGCGCGGTATTTCCTTTAGCGCCGAACCTGGAACTTTGACGGCAATAGTTGGTCCATCGGGTGCAGGCAAGACAACGCTGTCGGCCCTGATTCCTAGGCTCTACGATGTTACATCGGGCGCGATTGAGATTAACGGTGAAGATATTCGTAACTTCACGCTTCAATCCTTGCGAGATCGAATCGGTGTAGTCGCCCAAGATCCTCATCTTTTTCACGAGAGCATTGCCGAGAACTTAAGGTATGCAAAATTTGATGCGACAGAAGAAGAGATGATCCAGGCATGTAAAGCAGCCCAAATATGGTCAATGATCTCTGCGCTCCCTAATGGTTTAGAAACGATGGTGGGCGAACGTGGTCATCGTTTATCCGGGGGAGAGAAGCAACGTTTAGCAATAGCTCGGATGATGCTCAAAGCACCATCTATTGTGATTCTAGATGAAGCTACGGCTCACCTAGATTCTGAAAATGAAGAACTCGTGCAAGCGGCTTTGAAGGTTGCGCTGCAAGGACGTACCTCTATTGTTATTGCACATCGTTTAAGTACAATCATGAACGCAGATCAGATCTTGGTCATGCAGGATGGCGCTATCGTAGAAAGAGGCCGTCACACTGAGCTAATGAGTGCGACTGGGTTATATTCAGAGCTCTTTTCTAGGCAAGACCTCACGACGAATTAGAATTCGTCCATACATTACGAGACCTGCAAATAAAACCCATTGCAACGCATAAGCAAAATGCGGTCCATCACTTAATTCAGGTAGTTGCGCCGGTACCTCAGGAGTGAGCTCTGGAACTGAGCCGCTTAACAGATCAAGATAGAACTCCGAATCAATTCCACTCTTTGTATTCGATGAGCGTGCATTTGCTTCAGAAATCAAGCCTGTACCTGTCGACGGCAAGGCGAAGAAGTTCCCTTGTGGCAGCGATGTATCAAGTCGCAATCTTCCATTTATAGATACCTGGCCTTCTGGAAGCGGCGGTAATTTCGGTTGCTCTAGCGCCGTTGCTCCTGCTTGAACCCAGCCCCGATCTACCCAGAACTTCTCACCGCTGATCGTCGTGAATGCAGTAAGAATTTCAAAACCATACTTGCCTTCAAAATATCGATTGCGCAGAAGAATCTGCTGCGTTGGATCGAATGAACCTGAAGCATTTATTTCGCGCCATTCGTGCGAACTAGGGGATTTGGCAGCAGTTTCAACCGGGACTACAGCCAAAGTTGTTTGCGCTTGAATGAGATTATTTCTTTGATGTCTATCTATTCCGCGGTGATACTGCCACTGACTGGCCCAAAGACAACCAACAATAAGCATTAGAGCTACTGCGCTCTTGAAAAGCGAGAAGCTCTCTTTTCTCGATTTCATTGTCTATTCGATACCGCGAGGTCTCTTTGTAAGCAGATGTGCTCCTGGAATGATTGTCTCGCGACCGGCATTTGCAACTACTACAGCGACGTAGGGAAGAATCATCGCACCGGCGAGGGCAAACCAGCGGTAAGGGCTAGGAAGTGCGACTGTTAAAAGAAAACACACTGTGCGAATGATCATTGATATTAAATATCGGCGTTGTCTACCAGCAAGATCTGTACTGAGGCGCTTAGGGGCAGATGTGATATCAAAGCTCTCAATAGGAGCTCCATCAGTGGCGTCCGAGCCGTTCTTTCTTCCCATATGAGAAGAGTAGAAGGCATTTCAGGTAAAAGCTCGCTCAAATGGGTCTCTACGCGAAAGTAGCAAGGTACTTTGCTCTCATGGCAGAAAACCTTCGTGATAGTCCCGCAATAGCCCTCGTCACTGGGGGTAATCGGGGAATCGGACTCGAAATTGCACGGCATTTACAGAGCGCCGGTTTCAGAACGGTCATCACCTATCGCAACGGAACACCGCCTGGAGGTTTTGAATCAGTCGTAATGGATGTCACATCAACTGATTCAGTGGATAAAGCATTCGAAAAAATCGAAAGTGAAATCGGAATCCCAGAGATCATTGTTGCCAATGCAGGGATTACCAAAGACGGACTCGTCTTACGAATGAGCGAAGAGGATTTTGAGAGTGTCGTTAATGCAAATCTCACAGGAGCTTTTCGTGTCACGAAAAGAGCTGTGAAGGGTTTGTTGAAGTTAAAGCGGGGGCGAATAATTTTTATTGGTTCTGTTGTGGGCTCTGTGGGTGCCGCCGGACAAGTTAATTACTCGGCCTCAAAATCAGGCTTACTAGGTATGGCGCGTTCATATGCTCGCGAACTTGGGAGCCGGGGGATTACTGCAAATGTAGTTGCCCCTGGTTTTGTTGAAACAGATATGACAGCTACCTTAGATGAGAAGCGCAGAGGCGAGATAGCCGCTCAAGTTCCACTCGGGCGTTTCTGCAGCGCCGAAGAGATAGCAAAGGTTGTCGCATTCATCGCCTCAGATAGCGCAAGCTATATAACGGGCGCACTGATTCCAGTTGATGGTGGATTAGGAATGGGTCACTAGTTAATAATGTTAAGCAAATTGATATCAGGGAAGTTGCTGTTAGGGAAAATGGGGTTGGAATAAATGGGAATACTTGCTGGGAAAAACATTTTGGTTACAGGAGTTCTCACAGATAGTTCAATCGCTTTTCATGTTGCCAGAATGGCGCAAGAAGAGGGAGCCACCGTAATCCTGACTGGATTTGGCAGAGGTTTAAGTTTGACTAAGAGAATTTCAGATCGACTTCCACAAAAGCCTGTTGTAATCGAACTCGATGTCACAGATCAAAACCAACTCGACGGATTGGCGGATCAAGTGCGTGCTCATGTTCCGCATTTAGATGGAGTCGTGCATTCAATTGGTTTCGCGCCCGAAGCAGCGCTGGGTGGTAACTTCCTCAACACTGAATGGAACGATGTTGCTACTGCAGTTCATGTTTCTGCATATTCTTTGAAGTCCCTCACAATGTCATGCAAGCCACTCTTTAGAGATGGTGCTTCGGTTGTCGGTCTTGATTTTGATGCCCAAGTAGCTTGGCCGCTATACGACTGGATGGGCGTTGCAAAAGCTGCCCTGGAATCAACAACTCGTTATTTAGCAAAATATCTCGGCCCTGAGAACATCCGGGTCAACCTCATTGCAGCTGGTCCGATTCGCACAGTTGCAGCGAAGTCAATTCCAGGATTTGCTAGCTTTGAAGATGTATGGAACGAACGAAGCGCACTCGCCTGGGATATTACAGATCCAGTTCCGGCCGCAAAAGGCGCCGTTGCCTTATTGAGCGATTGGTTCCCGAAGACAACAGCAGAGATTATCCATGTAGATGGCGGCGTTCATGGCATGGGTGCATAGAAAGCTTTCACTAAAGAGCGAATCGGTTGCTGTCACATTAATTGCAATCTCTCTGGTTATTGGGTTTTTAACTGTTGTTGAAGTTGCTGATTTGGGTGTTCGAGAACGTGATCGCCCACCACATAGCGAATCAATCACGGCAGCTCAATTAAATCTTTCCTGTTTTGACTCCAGTACGGTAATTGTTCAGATTACCTCAGAAGGAAACTGTCCTTTGGGCTTAATTGCTCTCGGTGATTCGCCTCTGCAACAGATTACAGATAGCCAGTCAGCTACAACAGAACTGCATCCAATTTTGTTAGAGAGGTTTAAGGCAGCACATCTGGCGGCAAAGAGAGAGGGAGTAAATCTCTACATTACCTCTGGCTTTCGCTCTTTATCGCGCCAAGAATTACTTTTTGAAAAAGCAGTTGACAAGTATGGAAATGAAACCGAAGCAGCAAAGTGGGTTCTTCCTGCGCCTTATTCTCATCACCCGCGAGGACTTGCTATCGATGTGAACTATCCTGGTGATCGACAAGGTGCGAAGTGGTTAGAGCTCAATGGTTCGAAATTTGGACTCTGTCGGGTCTACGCCAATGAATGGTGGCACTTTGAGGGAGTCATCGCACCCGGCGAAATCTGCCCCCCGCTAGCCCCTAACGCCCTCGTGGATTTGCGGTAATTTCACTAAAAAGGCGCTCTCAGCTATCCTTGGCGACAGACCAGTGACTTTGAGTCGCTGCAAGAGGAGTTCGCACTCCCACCTTTAGGGCCAAGGCCTTGATTGGTTTGTCAGGTAGCTCCCTATTTGGGCGCCATTTGTTCGGTGCGATTTTCTTGCGCAGCTCTCGTAGTTACTTACGAATACCGAACAAAGGAGTAAAAATCACCACTGACCCACGCATCAATGATCGAATCCGCACACCACAGGTTCGTCTGATTAATTACACAGGCGAGCAAGTTGGAGTTGTAGATATCGAGGCAGCTCTAGCGATGGCGGATGAAATCGGTTTGGATCTCGTTGAGATTGCAGCTGAAGCAAACCCACCTGTATGCAAGATCATGGACTTCGGAAAATACAAGTACGAAGTTGCACAGAAGGCACGCGAAGCTCGTCAGAATCAAACTCACATTGTTGTTAAAGAGGTCAGACTCACACCGAAGATTGAAAATCACGACTACGAAACCAAGCGTTCTGCAGTCGAGAAATTCCTCAAAGGTGGAGATAAGGTAAAAATTACTATGAAGTTCCGTGGACGCGAACAGACGCGACCTGAACTTGGTTACAAGGTTCTACAGCGCTTAGCTGAAGATGTAACTGAATGCGGGTTTATTGAATTTGCTCCGAAGCAAGAAGGCAGAAGCATGACGATGGTTCTCGGACCAACGAAGAAGAAGACTGAAGCGGTAGCAGAGCAGAAAGCAGCGAGAGCTGCCAAAGAGAAGGCGGCGGAAGCTGCTGATTCAGCAGAGTAAGAGTTTTTTAAGTCGATTGATTTGTAGCCAAAAAGTAAGAGGAGATAGCAATGCCAAAGATGAAGACCCACAGTGGAGCGAAGAAGACATTTCGCGTGACAGGATCTGGAAAGATCATGCACGAGCGTGCAGGTAAGCGCCACCTTTTGGAGCACAAGTCATCACGTGTGACTCGTCGTATGAGCCAAGAGCAATCTGCAAAGCCAACCGTCACAATGACAGCCAAGCGCATGCTTGGTTTGAAGTAAGGGGGAGAACCGATGAGAGTAAAGCGCGGAGTACACGCAGCGAAGAAGCGTCGCACAACCCTCGAGCGTGCCAGTGGATATCGCGGACAGCGTTCACGTCTTTTCACAAAGGCGAAGGAACAAGTCACACACTCGATGGTCTATGCATTCAATGACCGCAAGGATAAGAAGGGCGACTTCCGTCAGCTCTGGATTCAGCGCATCAATGCAGCGGCTCGTGAAAATGGGATGACATACAACCGTTTGATCCAGGGTCTCAAGCTCTCAGGTCTAGAAGTTGATCGTCGTATCCTCTCTGACCTTGCAACAAATGATCCAGCTGCCTTTAAGGTGCTTGTAGAAGTTGCGCGCACTCACGTAGCAGCAGCGTCTAAGTAATACCCAGCAAAGATATCTCCAATGATTGAGAGCCTTCACTCGCCACATGTTGCGCGAGTGAAGGCTCTTATTGGTTCTCGGGGAGTTAAAGAGCGGCGCGAGGCAGGGCTCTTTGTTGCCGAAGGATTGCAGGCAGCACGTGAAGCTTTGAACTCAACCGGTGCGCCATTTGTAAAGAACTTATATGTCACATCTGCAGGTCTTCTCAAACTTTCAGAGTTCGATCTCAATGAAGTGGATGTTGTTGAAGTTACCGATGCAGTGATGAACGAGATGGCATCGACAGTAACACCTCAAGGAATATTGGCGGTTTGCACAATTCCTCGCCGGCAGATCTCCGACCTCTCCGAAATAGCGGAGAAAAAATCGCTCAGAATTGTTTATCTCCATGAAATTCAAGACCCTGGAAATGCAGGAACGATTTTGCGAAGTGGCGACGCCATGGGTGTAGATGCCGTCGTAACATCTCCCGGAAGCGTAGATATGTATTCGCCCAAGGTTGTCCGAGCAACCGCAGGTTCACTATGGCATTTGCCTGTTTACGAATCAGTGAATATTCAAGAGCTGACGACTTTGCTTCCTCTAGCCAAGCCAGTTTTACTCTCATCCCATGCAAAAAAATCGATACTTGATCTTCCACTAGATGCTTCCTATATATCTATATTCGGAAACGAAGCCAGGGGAGTCACTGTCGATTCGCTGAGCCTTACTGAATCAGCAATAACATCAGTTACGATTCCTATGGCTGGTCGCGCCGAGAGTCTCAATCTTTCAGCGGCAGCCTCGATAGTTATCTTCACCCTTTCTAGAGGGGTCGCAGGTTAGACTTCGCTCCATGAATCCACAGGATATTCAAGGATGGTTGAGCGATGCCGCAAAGGCATTTACTCAAGCAACCAACCTTGATGAACTCAAAGTGGCTCGCCTTGCTCATGTAGGTGATAAGGCGCCGATCTCTCTGGCAAGTCGTGCACTTGGCTCCCTCTCACCTGAAGAGAAGGCATCGGCAGGAAAAATTATTGGTGAAGCGAAAGCTGAACTCGGCCGCTTGTTGGCGGATGCAACTGCCAAGCTCGAGCGCGAGAGAGATGCTCGTGTTCTGATTGAAGAAGTAGTAGATATAACTTTGCCGGTACAGCGCAGCCATCGCGGTGGTTTACATCCCATTTCAATCATAAAAAATGAAGTCTCAGATTTCTTTATAGAGCAAGGCTTCTCTGTTGAAGAAGGCCCCGAACTCGAATCAGGGTGGCTCAACTTCGATGCACTCAATATTCCAGCAGATCACCCTGCACGTACCATGCAAGATACTTTCTATATAGAACCAACCGAGTCAGGAATGGTTCTACGGACTCAGACTTCACCGGTACAAATCCGTACCATGCTGACGCAACAACCTCCTATCTATGTCATTAGCCCTGGTCGCACCTTTCGTGCCGACGAACTAGATGCAACACATAGTCCAGTCTTTCACCAGGTAGAAGGTCTTGTTGTAGATAAGGGCATCACAATGGCTCATCTCAAGGGAACTCTCGATAATTTTGCCCGCCACATGTTCGGCGATGATGTAACAACTCGTCTACGTCCTTCATTCTTTCCATTCACAGAGCCAAGCGCCGAAGTTGATATCTTCTTCAATGGTCGTTGGATTGAATGGGGCGGCTGCGGAATGGTCAATCCGAAGGTTCTTGCGACGTGCGGAATAGATACAAGTCAATATTCGGGTTTTGCATTCGGTATGGGACTTGAGCGAACACTTATGGTCCGTCACGGAATCACGGATATGCATGACATTGTTGAAGGCGATCTCCGCTTCACCCGTCAGTTTGGAGTCGGACTCTAAATGCGCGCACCACTTTCTTGGATTAAAGAATTCGTAGAAATACCATCTTCTATTTCTGCAGAGAACATTTCGGATGCCTTAATTCGTGTTGGTTTTGAAGTTGAAGAAATTATCACTCAAGGATCAGATCTAACAGGACCTCTTAAATTTGGAAAAGTTCTCTCAATTGAAGAAATAACCGAGTTTAAGAAGCCTATTAGATACGTTGGTCTTGACTGTGGTGAAAGTGAGACCCGCTACGTAATCTGCGGAGCAACAAATTTCACGGTTGGTGACATCGTCTGTGTTGCAATCCCAGGTGCGGTATTGCCCGGCAATTTTCTTATTGCTGCACGTGAAACTTACGGAAAAACTTCTAACGGAATGATCTGTTCGGGCCGAGAACTTGGTATTAGTGAAGATCACGCAGGCATCATGACTTTCGCTGAGGGCTCCGCGCAGATTGGTGGAGATGCCATCGAGGCACTTGAGATTAATGATGTTATCTTCGATATCGCCGTTAACCCAGATCGAGGATATGCGCTAAGCATTCGCGGTGTTGCCCGAGAGGTAGCAGCTGCGCTGGGATTGAAATATGTAGACCCAGTAGATGCACTTCGTAATCTCACCTTTGAGAACGTTGGTAAAGGAGTGTCGGCAAAGATTGTTGACGCTGATGCAGCCAGTGTCTTTTACTTAAGAACTTTGAGCAACTTCGAGCAATCGGCAAAAACTCCTATATGGATGCAACGTCGCATCGAGAAAATGGGGATGCGTTCGATCTCACTGGTCGTTGACGTTACAAATTATGTAATGCTCGAACTCGGTCAACCGCTGCACGCATTTGATGCAGATAAAATTTCGGGTGGTCTTTCGATAAAGAGAGCAGGAAAAACGCAGAAATTCAATACTCTCGATGGACAAGAGCGCACATTAGATCCAGATGACCTGATGGTCTGGGATGAAGTGAAACCACTAGCTCTAGCCGGAACCATGGGCGGTCTGGATTCCGAAATCACTGAGAGCACCATACGAATCGCAGTTGAGGCAGTTCGGTTTAACCCAGTTGCAATCGCAAAGAATTCTCGCCGCCACAAGCTATCTTCAGAGGCTTCACGTCGACTTGAACGAAGTGTTGATCCGAGCCTCGCGCAGTTTGCATCAGCTCGATTCGTGCAACTTCTCACTGAACTCTCTTCTGCCAAGCATGTTGAAACTGTTATTGATGGTCAACCACGTTACGCACCGGTTGTCACTGTAGACCCAGCATATGTTGCAAGCGTTCTCGGCATCCAAATCACTTCATCAGAGATTGCCTCTCTTCTGCGTCTGGTCGGATGCGATGTAAATGAAAAGAACTTCCAGGTGGATCCTCCTTCATGGCGTTCGGATTTGTTGCAGCCTGCAGACTTTGTAGAAGAAGTGGCCCGCATGGTCGGCTATGACAAAATTCCATCGATTCTTCCTCCGCGGCCAAAGCATGCATCGTTGACCTCGACCCAGAAACGCCGCCGCGCAATCGCAACAATGCTTGCAAGTCGTGGCTTTGCAGAAGTTCAGACGTTCCCATTCACTAACCAAGAGACAATTGACTCAATGGGCTTCGTTGGCGAGCGTGCCGCTACATACCGCATCGCTAACCCAATGTCCGAAGAATTTCCATTAATGCGGGTTCATCTTGTGCCAGGACTCATCGAGGTCGCGCAACGAAATATCAGTCGTGGAGCTAGGGATTTCGCAATCTTTGAAATGGGCTCAATCTTCCGCAGTTCACAGAAATTAGTCTCGGCTATTTCACCTGAACTCGGTACTCGTCCAGAGCAATCTATTATTGATGCAATAACTGCGAGCGTTCCACCTCAGGCATTTCACGTTGCAGGGTTGTTAGTCGGAAAGACAGAAAGTTCAGATTGGCAAGGACCTGCACGTGCTTACTCCTGGCAAGATGCGATTGCCTACGCTCAAGATATTCTGCAACTCTGCAATCTCAATTGGGAGATTAAGAGGTCAGATTTCGCACCTTGGCATCCTGGTCGATGTGCAGAGCTGATTGTTGATGGGAAAGCTGTTGCTCACGCAGGAGAGCTACATCCTCGAATAGTCGCCGCATATGGGTTGCCTGAAAGGTCAGTTGCATTTGCGGTGGGATTAAGTGCTTTGCCAGAGACTGAGCTCGTACGTCCCTTCACAGTAGGCACTATGCCGGCAGCGCTGCAGGATGTCGCTTTGATTATTGATCAAAGCGTAGCTGCAGGGGATGTCGAATCTGCACTACGCGCTGGGGCAGGAAATCTTCTTGAATCAATCACGCTCTTTGATCGTTACGACAAAATTGGTGATGGCAAAATCTCGTTGGCATTCTCTTTAGTATTTAGAGCCCAGGACCGTACCCTGACTGGGCCAGAAGTTACTCAAGCGAGAGAGTCGGCAGTTGCCGAGGCGGCCAAGCGCACAGGAGCGGTTCTAAGAACCATATAGACTGCATATTTATACATTTTCTTGCATAATTATGCTAAACTAAGTCTATGAAAATTGGCGTAATTGGCGGAAGCGGCTATGCAGGGGGAGAGCTCCTGCGCCTATTGGCCCAACATCCAGATTTTGAAGTATCTAAAGTTTCTGCGCATTCAAATGCGGGGGAGAAGATAACTTCCGTACATCCACAATTGCAAAGTTACTCTGGCGTGGATTTCGTTCCGTTTTCACCGAAAGATTTCGGCAAATGTGAACTGGTTTTTCTCGCCCTTCCTCACGGTGAATCCGCAAAGGTTGTCGCGCAATTACCGGAAGAGTTAAAGATTGTTGACTTGGGCGCGGATTTTAGATTGAAATCTAAGGATTCGTGGCATAAATATTATGGAGGCGAATACGCCGGTTCTTGGGTTTATGGTTTAGCAGACTTACCTGGAAAGAGTGCTGAGATTAAAGCTGCATCGCGAGTGGCGAACCCGGGTTGTTATGCGACCTCAATCGCACTCGG
>CAEZSP010000027.1_pt1 | contig 13684 bp, 14 predicted proteins | sample 7263991 | NCBI WGS metagenome assembly CAEZSP01 (sample SAMEA6813780, study PRJEB35770) | uncultured Candidatus Planktophila sp. | biome: Freshwater; feature: Freshwater reservoir; material: water | place: Czech Republic | collected 2017-04-14 | depth 0.5m m | reverse complement strand
GTATGCCATCTGCTGTGGGATACCAGCCAACATTGGCCGATGAAATGGGTCAATTACAGGAGCGCATTACTTCTACTCGAGGTCACTCAATTACATCTATGCAGGCAATTTATGTTCCTGCTGACGATATTACCGACCCAGCTCCACACACAACATTCGCCCACTTAGATGCGACAACAGTGCTTTCTCGTCCGATCTCAGAGCTTGGTATCTACCCAGCTGTGGATCCACTTGATTCATCTTCTCGTATTCTCGATCCTCGCTATATCGGTGAGCGCCACTTCAAGGTTGCAAACCGCATCAAGCAGATCTTGCAGCGTTACAAGGACCTTCAGGACATCATCGCTATCTTAGGTATCGATGAGTTGTCAGAAGATGATCGTATTCTCGTAGGTCGCGCCCGTCGTATTCAGCGCTTCCTTTCACAGAACACATTCGTTGCTAAGGTCTTTACTGGTATCGACGGTTCATTCGTTCCGCTGACAGAGACAATCGAAGCATTTGAATCACTTGCTGATGGAAAGTACGACCATATTCCAGAGCAGGCATTCTTTATGTGCGGTGGTCTCGATGATGTCGAGCGTAACGCAGCTGAATTGGCTAAGAAGTAACCATGGCTCTCAACGTCGCTCTAGTATCGCCAACCGAGAAGGTTTGGACAGGTGAGGCGAACTTCGTTCTCGCTCGTACAACAGGTGGTGACCTCGGTGTACTCCCAGGTCACGCACCTCTCTTTGGCGTACTAGTCGATGGTCTTGTCAGTATCAAGGTCGCTGATGGAACAACAAAAGAGTTCAATGTGCGCGGTGGCTTTCTCTCTGTCAACGAAGATCGCGTATCGATTCTCACCGAATCACTCGCTTAAATACTTTCAATAAGAAAACCCCCCCAGGTAATCTGGAGGGGTTTTCTTATGCCTCAATCTTGATTAGGGAATAATTAATTAGGGAATGAATACCTGGAGCGAGTAGCCAGCCCCAGAAGCTGACTTAATCTCTTTTCTACCACCAAGCTTTGAGATCCATGCATCAATGACGATAGTTCCTGTGCTGGGTTTCAAAGTTTTTGAACCCGGCCCATCATCGGCTATTTCGAGAATTAATCCATCTTTAGAAGTTCTTCTCACTGAGATTGTAACTTTAAGAGCTGGACCATGTTTGATTGAATTAATCACAGCTTGCTCAATTATTCGGTAGAGACCGAGTTTCTTTTCTTCCTCAATCTCCTCTACTTCTTGAGATATATCGAAAATAAATTCAACTTCGGGTTGATATTCACGACATAGATTTTCACATGCCCCAATAAGACCCTCGCCTGCGAGATTTGGCGACAATAACTGCGAAACCTCACGAACCTCAATAGAGCGGATGTGTTCTAACTCTTTAATCACAGGTTGAATTCCCAGTTTTCCTTCTTCGGTGAGCATTCCAGAGATTCTCGTCAGTTTTGCGGCAGAGAGCATTAATTTCGATTGGATTCGATCATGGAGGAGTTGTGATGCGTTACTTCTGATCTCCTCGTCCGAATCAATGAGCTGCGAGTAACGATTCTTGAGTTGCTTGTTGAGCTGGGTTGACATGTCCAGTTGGTAAGCAAGGGCTCTCAAGCGATTATGGGTAATAGCTACATAAAAAAGAGCAAATATAAAGCGCGTAATGAGCTCCCCAAGGAATACGCCACTCATTAGAAAGTTCTCTGTCTTTAAGAGTGGAATCAAGAACTCTTGCCCAGCTTTAATAGATATCAGAGTTATAAGTGAGCCACCAAGAAGCTCAAGGAGATAAAGCTTGAAAACTTTTGGCTTACCACGCCAGAATAGCTGCAAAAGTCGTAAGCTCAAATAGAGCGGTAATCCAAGGATCATGTATGTCATAAGCCCCAGTAGAAAGAATTCTATTCTCGCCCAGCCGAATTCGTAGTTAAAGGTGAAACTTCGCAAGTTCGAGAGGTTGAAGATAAGAATGGTGAAATAGATAAAGCCGGCCCTGTAATCGTAAGGGCCTAGAAACTCTTTGAATTTCAAGAACTTATCTCTCATCAGATTGTCTTTACCAGCTGTAAATACTTGAGGATTGCTAATGTTTTAAGATCATCGCTCTCCTTAGCATCGGGTAGAAGAACATCATAGGCACGAGAAAGCTCTTTTCGAACATAGGCATAAGTGAGATCTAAACGAATACTGATTTCTTGCACCGAAATTCCTTGCGCCAATAGGGTGATGATTGATCGTTGGCGCGATGTAAGTTCGTAGTATGGATTGAGATCAGCTTCGGTTGGCTCTGATGAAGCAGGAAAGAACTCTTCCCAATTGCCTTTGCCGATCGCTGTGTCCTTTAGAATCTTTGTATAATCTGTAGCGGACATTTCGCCACTCTTTTCAAAGAATGACCAACCATTACGCATTGCTGGTGGAACGCGATTAACCATCTTGCGTACATTAAATTGCGAGTAGATAACCACACCAATGTATTCATTAATTTCACGAAGTGCGATACCTAGCTCGATACCGTTCAAGCCATCCGTATCAAGCCCAAAGTCAATCAATGCGACATCGGCTTTCTTTGCTACTGCGCGATTGAGGGCAGATATTCCATCTGCATAAGTTCCTATGAGTTCAATACCTGGTTGATCCTTAAGAGATTCCTGAAGAAATTGACGAAGCGCCGAGTCATTTTCGACATAGATAACGCGCGTTGAATTCATGCTTAATGGTGCCACAGGTAACTTGGAAACCAGGGGAGTACTGTCACAAGTGTTACCTAAAAGGTCGCACTTGTGCAACGGATCTTTACTCTCTCTTTAAAAATGTGACGATTTTTTCAACTGACAGGTGCCGCTCCAGAATGCACATCCGAGCGTTTTAGAAACTTACTTATTCGCGCGTGACTTTTGCGCCGAGTGCGCTTAGCTGTTCTGCAAAGAGTGGATAGCCACGATCGACGTGAAAGGCACCATTTACCGTGGTTTCACCTTCGGCAACAAGGGCTGCCAACATTAAACCGGCACCTGCTCGGATATCAGTGGCTTCTACTGGAGCGCCAGAGAGCTCAGGGATTCCGTCGATAGATGCGTGGTGGCCGTCGATAGTTATCTGTGCGCCTAAACGAACTAGTTCGTTAACAAACATAAAGCGTGATTCAAAGACATTTTCGGTAACAATTGAATGGCCATCTGCAATTGAGTTCATGGTGATAATAAATGGCAGTAAGTCAGTGGCAAATCCTGGGTAAGGCAGGGTAGCAACATCGATTGCGCGCGGGCGATGGTCCATCTTTACGCGGATTCCATCACTTGTTGAAGTGATGATTGCACCCGCTGATGCCAATTTATCTAACATGACTTCCATGTGATCAGCGCGAGCACCATGGATAGTGATATCGCCTTGAGTAATTGCGGCAGCAAATGCCCATGTACCGGCGATGATGCGATCGGTGACAACGCGATGATTGGCAGGATTGAGCTTTGCAACTCCGGTGATTGTGATGAGGGGCGTTCCTAGACCTTCAATCTTGGCACCCATTGAGATGAGAAATTCGCCGAGATCAACAATGTCGGGCTCGCGCGCTGCGTTATCAATTGTGGTGACACCCTTTGCTAGCACTGCTGCAGTCATAATGTTTTCAGTAGCACCTACGCTAGGAAAATCAAGAGTCACAGCGGCGCCTGTAAGTCCATTGGGTGCTTCGGCAATGACATAACCATGTTCGATATGTGCCGTCGCCCCCATTGCTTGTAAGCCTCTGATATGAAAATCAATACCGCGTGAACCAATGGCATCACCACCAGGAAGAGCGACTTCGGCAGAACCTAAGCGGGCTACTAGCGGCCCCAACACATTGATTGAGGCGCGCATCTTGCGCACTAATTCGTAATCAGCGCGGTGATGTGGTTTTGCAGGGACTTCAATAATGAGTTCTGCACCATCTCTGGTGACGGTGCAGCCAAGGCGAGTTAAGAGATCTGACATGATCTCAACATCGGCGATATCTGGAACGTTTGAGATGCGTATTTGACCCTCTGTCAGTAACGAGGCTGCCATCAGCTTCAGGACTGAGTTTTTAGCCCCAGTAACGACCACCTCGCCCTTAAGGCGGGCACCTCCGGCGATACGGAAGCGGTCGTGGCTCATGGAGCGAGTCTACTTTAAGGGTGGCAATAAATGAGAAGCCTATTAGGCTAGGCGCATGGTTAATCTGACACGTATCTATACAAAAACTGGCGACGATGGAACAACAGCTCTCGGCGATATGAGTCGTACTTCAAAGAACGACCCTCGCCTTGAAGCATATGCAACTGTTGATGAAGCAAACTCATCTATTGGAGTAGTGCTCTCTACAGATAGCCTCTCCGAAGATGTACGTATTTTATTGGTGCGAATTCAAAATGATTTATTCGATGTGGGCGCAGATCTCTGCACCCCAGTAGTTGATAAGCCAGAGTTTGAGCCACTTCGTGTCCTTGAAAGTCAGATAACATATATCGAAGATTCTATTGATGCATACAACTCTGATCTTGAACCACTACGTTCTTTTGTTTTGCCTTCCGGAACCCCTGCTGCAGCTCATCTGCATGTTGCACGGACCGTCGTTCGTCGTGCAGAGCGACGTACATGGACAGCGATTCACTCATTTGGTGGAGGCGTAAATCCGTTGACAGCCAAATACCTCAATCGACTTTCAGATCTTCTCTTCGTGCTTGCGCGTGTAGCAAATAAGAGCGTTGGAGATCAGCTTTGGGTTCCAGGGGCAAACCGCTAATTTATCAAGTTGTTAGTTGCTGGTTGAAGTAGAAGTTTCAACTTTCGAGTACTGAGTTGATGGTTCTTTGGTATCACGCGTATTGCGATGGCAAATAACTGAAGTTAATACCGATTTAGTTCCGGTCGCCACGGGTTCTGGTGAAACGATAATAAAGGTACGGATTTCTTGTGGGTTGCTACTACCGTGTGCGGTTTTAAGATCACCTAATTTTCGACCATCACCAGCAACGATTGTAGAGAGCGCTTCCCACCAGAGACATCCTGAAGCAGAGGCGACCTGTACATAGCCACAGGTATAGGTTTCACAGCTCTTCACCTGTTTTGCAAGATATGGTTGAGTTGAAATTACGCCAACAATTTCACTGAGTTTAGATGGAACTTTTGCATAGACATCTTCTGAAACAGTAAAACCTTTGGGTGGCCAGGAAGGTGCTGGTGCGGGGGTAAGACTAATTCGCTTCTTCTTCTTTGGTTTTTTCTTCACTACCTTTTTCTTAACAGGCGCCTTCTTAGTTGGCTTAGCGGTGGGCTTTGCGGTCGCCTTAGCTGTAGCGGTGGGCTTTGCGGTCGCCTTAGCTGTAGTGGTGGGCTTTGCGGTGGGTTTGGCGGTCGAAGTTGCTGCGCTCACGGTTGCTGTTGCAGAGATTGTAAAGAGGAGAGCAAAAACGAGAATGAATGGGCGCGCGACCTGAGATTTGCCCAACGGCAGAATTAATCGCGATCCCACTTGAAGGTGCGAATCGCTAGCGCGGTGCCGACTACGAGCCATATGGCAATAATGGCAAAGGTTCGCCCAGTCTCCCAATTGCCGACAATTTCACGCGTAGCAAATGAGTCAGGGAGAAAGACTGAACGCATTCCTTGGGTCAGCCACTTAAGGGGGAAAATAGCTGCAATTTGCTGCATCCACTGAGGTAGATCGGTAAAGACGAAGAAGACGCCGCTAAAGAATTGCAAGATGATGACAACAGGAGAAACGATGGCGGATGCACCACGCGCGGTCTTTGGAACGCTTGAAAATGCAACGCCGAGAATTGTTGAAACTACTGCTCCTGAAATCAAAATCCCAGTAAAAATTAACCACTTAGATCCTGCTGTTGGCAGATTTACTCCAAAGAATGCAACCCCTGCTGCAAGCAAGAGCACAACTTGAATCAACATACTGAAGGTAACAAGAATCGCTTTGCCAATGAAGTAACTTGTTGCCGGCATTGGGGTTCCACGTAAACGCTTAAGTGCGCCATTGTCCCGCTCGATGGGTATATAAATCGCAATCTGCTGAAAGCCAGTATTTACCAGGGCTGATGCAATCATGCCAGCAACAAAATATTGGCTAAATGTCACACCTGGTGCAAGCGTGTTTTCAAAGACTGAGCCAAAAATAGCGAGAAGAATGAGTGGGAAGAGCAAGGTAAAGACGACAGATTCCCGCTGGCGAAAAAATTGTTTGATTTCTAAATTTCCACGCTTAATGCCGATAGCGATAGCACCCGGAAGTTGGTTACTCATTTGTTTTCTCCCATCCCTGAGATGCCAATCATTGATAGGTAAACATCTTCAAGCGAAGGTCTTCGGATTGTTAACTCAGGAATCTCACCCTTAAAGCGTTCTGCTAAAGCAATTAAGTATTGAGTGGGAGCATCGCTCTCTGCACTTTTGATGACACCATCTTCACGCCAAGTGATAATTGCTTTTGCGCCATCTCGCCCACCTAATAGCGCAGGAGTTGAGATTTCAATGATTTCACCATTGTTCATTACTGCCACACGATCTGCGAGCTCTTCTGCTTCATCGAGATAGTGTGTAGTCAGAACAATAGTTGTTCCCTCATCTCGCAACTGTTTAATCAATTGCCAAAATGCTCGTCTCGCTTCTGGATCAAATCCAGTGGTTGGTTCATCTAGGAAGAGAAGCTCGGGATTACCGACGATTCCCAAGGCAACATCGAGTCTGCGTCGTTGCCCACCTGATAATGCACGCGCACGATTATTGGATTTATCACTGAGACCGACGAGTGCAAGCACCTCAAGTGGATCTCGCGGATTGGAGTAGTAAGTAGCAAAGTGAGTTACTGCCTCGAGGGCAGATAAGTCATCGGTATCTTGGGTGCTTTGTAAGACAATTCCGATTCGATTGCGCCATGCCAAAGCAGCTTTCCCTTTGATAGTAGGATCAACACCTAGGACAGAGACGACGCCACTGTCGGCGGCACGGAAGCCTTCGAGAATTTCAACAGTAGTTGTCTTGCCGGCACCGTTAGGGCCAAGAATGGCGAAGATTTCACCCTGATTAATTGTGAGGGAGAGCCCTTTTACCGCCTGGAAAGAGCCATAGCTCTTGTGAAGACCTGATATTTCGATGACTGGCTTCATATGGCAACCATGCCACATTGCAGCCAAAAGTGCGAGAAAATAGAGCCATGAGCCCGCGGAAGAACTATCCCAAGAACCGACGACCTAAGGTCGACGATTCAGAGATTCGCGGTGTGCCATCAAATCAAAGTTTTGAAGAAGATGAGAACGGGCTCTGGATTGTAAGAAAATTAACGGGCTCTGCAGCGAACAAACCTTATCGCTGCCCCGGATGTGATCAAGTAATTCCGATGGCAACTCCGCACACAGTTGCATGGCTTGACGGCGATGAAGATGGTCGTAGGCATTGGCATAACGCATGTTGGAGTAAACGCAATAACCGCAGACCTAATACAGAAAGAACTCGTGGCGCCCCACGATATTAGATTTTTCTAGCCCGCTAGATTTATTAGCTTAGGCGTCCGCGCAGAATTGTAAGAATCTTTACAATCAATCGATCTGTCTTTTCTGTGCGATTAAAACTGGTGATTGCTAGCGGCATCTTAAAACGAGCACGCACAACAGTACGAGGATAGGTAAATTCGAGCAGACCTTCTGGGCCGTGAATTCTTCCGTAGCCACTATCTTTTACGCCACCAAAGGGAACAGATGCAACAGAGGCGAAGGAGATTGTTGAATTAATCGCCACCATACCGCATTGCAATTGCGATGCAATTTTCTTCCCTTGCCGACGCGACCAGACTGAGGCACCTAGCCCATATCGAGATGCATTAGATAGTGCGATAGCGGTATCCATATCAGGCACACGATTGATGACCAGAGTAGGGCCGAAAGTTTCATCAGTGATTGCCAAAGAATTTTCTGGAACATCCACAAGAATTACTGGCTGCACAAAATTACCCTGAATTGATTTAGGACCACCGAGAGCAGCAACCCCACCTTTCTTGAGCGCATCCTTTATATGCAATTGGATAATCATGTTTTGGGTAGGCATGGTCGCTGGCCCATAATGCGCTGATTGTGGGTTGCCGGCATGAATATTTGTGGCTATCTCAATAACTTTTTCAATGAATACATCAGCAACTTTTTCATCGACATACACTCGCTCTGCAGCGATACATGTTTGGCCAGCATTAGAAAGCGCTGACCAAACAGTCGCTTCTGCTGCTGCTGAAAGATTGGCATCATCTGCCACAATCACAGGGTCTTTACCGCCGCATTCGGCGATTACTGGTGTCAAAGTAGCGGCACATAGCGCTGCAACTTTTTTAGCTGTTGCAGTCGATCCCGTGAATGCCACCTTCTTTACTCCGCTTTCACACAGTGCAGCGCCGGTTTCACCTAGCCCTGTAATCACTTGGAAAAATTCGCCATCGCCTGCAACTTCTGCAAAGAGCTCGGCTAACTCGATTCCTACGCCCGGGGTGTACTCACTTGGCTTAAAGATGACGGTATTGCCGGCGGCAAGTGCATATGCAATAGAACCCATTGGGGTAAAAACGGGATAGTTCCAGGGCCCGATTACTCCGACAGCCCCAAGAGGTGAGCGCTCTACAGTCGCTGACATATTTGCCATCAATAACCCAGGAGATCGATGCGCGGTGCGTAGAATGCTCTCGACATTTCGAGCTGCCCAGGCAACGTGATGTGCAGCAAGTGCAATCTCTAATTTTGCATCGCTATGAGGTTTACCAGTTTCGAGTGTGACTAGATCTGCAATCCGGTCAATCTCTTTAAGAATCGCTTCACTGTAGGCAAGTAAGACTTTACGGCGGTTTCTAAATCCCAATGCAGACCAGCGTTCAAATGCATCATATGCAATAGTTGTGGCCTCATATACCTGTGCAGTAGTGGTAATCGGATATGTCGCGATTACATCACCTGTTAATGGATTGAGAGATTGAAAGGTTTTTGCCATAGTGAAAGAGTAGACTGGCGGACATGTCGGAACCAATCCGCCCCAGCACAATCTTGCCGGCAATTCGCACCCCATTTACCTTGCAGACCGCAGATGGGCAGAGCCTGATTGGTGAAGTAAGCGCCCCAATTGATAATCCAACAGCGGCAATCCTCTGCTTTCACCCCAACCCAACAGGGGGAGGAATGATGGATAGCCATATCTATAAGAAGGCTGCTTACCGCTTACCTGCAATGGCCGGAATCACCGTCGTTCGCTTTAACACTCGCGGCACAACCAGTGATGCAGGAACCAGCTCGGGTACATATGGCGATGGCGTATCGGAGAAGTTTGATGTGCAGGCATCGATCGATTACTGCTTTGACACTTTGAAGCTAACAAAGGTTTGGATTGTTGGCTGGTCGTTCGGAACCGAAATTGCACTTGCACATGCGCGCGATCCGCGAATCGCAGGGCTGATTCTGCTTAGCCCGCCTTTACAAAAAGTGAGTGAGAGCGATCTTCTCTTTTGGGCCAGCGATGGAAGACCCATCACTGCATTGGTCCCTGAACATGATGATTACTTAAAGCCGGCAGAAGCTCGCGAGAGATTTGCTGTGATTCCACAGATTGATTTGATTGCAGTCGATGGCGCTAAACATCTTTGGGTGGGAGAGCCATCTGTGAATCGGGTGCTCACCGAAATTACGAAGATAGTTGCACCTGATCGCTTGCCACTGCCAGTAGAAATTTAACCAGTAGAAATTTAATTCTGTTCAGAGCGCGGAAAGACCACTTCTTCGAGAATAAGAATGATTGAAGCAGCTACTGGTACAGCTAATAATCCACCAACTAAGCCCAAAAGTGATGTGCCAATCAGTGCAGCAATAATTGTTACAGCACCTGGCAATGAGAGAGTGTGCTTCATTATTCGTGGAGTCAGGATGTAATTCTCTACCTGCACATAGAGCACGTAAGTAATAAAGGCAATAATACCAATTGATACAGATTGAGTTGCCGCGATAATTGTAAATATTGCGCTGCCTATGAAGTGACCAATCAAAGGTATAAGTCCGCAGACGAAGATGATGATTCCGATAGCAACCGGAGATGGCATTCCGAGAATGGTGGCGAGAATCGTCATAAAGCTGGCAGCTAAGAATGAGATAAGTATCTGACTGCCCACAAAAGCGCCGACTCGAGAAATGATTGCATCGGTTAAAAGCGCCACTCGTGGACGACGTGATGCAGGTACTAACTTAAGGCCAATTTTAGTCATCTCTGGAAGCGAGACAATAAAGTAGAGAGTAAGGACAAGGATTGTTAGGCCAGTAAATGTTCCCGAAAGAACTGTTTTGCCAACGCCAATGACTCCACCGAATGCAGTAATTAAAAGCGTGCCGTCAGATGTCAGGCTTTCAACTTTATTTTGTATCGCGTCGATAAATGCATAGTTATCATTAAGTTGCGCAACTGTCGGATTTGATTTGAGATCCTGCAGAAGTGATGGTGCAATATTTATAAGATGCGCGCTCTGTGTAACAAGTGGCGGAAGGGCTAGAGCAAGAAAGAGTCCGACAAAGGTAAGTACGAGAAAGAAAATAATTGTGACTGCGGTACCACGAGAGATTCCGCGACGACGTATAGCCTCGACAGCTGGATTAAGCCCGGTAGCTAAGAAGAGAGCGACCAAGATGATGACAAAGACTTGGCTGGCACTTGCTAGGGCTCGCAATAAGACAAATGCAGAGAGAGCGCCGAGAGTGGCGATAAAACCAAAGTAGAAGGGGTTACTTCTATCGATTGGGGCTCCTGCGTCTCCATATCCAGGAGTGAGAGGAACCTCTCGTCGATTTCGCTTTATCCGGGGAGTGATTCGCTCATTAAATGCCATAGTTAATTGTAAGGTGCGAGAGAATAGGTTTATGGCTTTACGAATCACTGGTGTTGGCGAAGAGATCGCAGCTGTTGCGGGCCTACCCTGGAACCAAAGCCTTGAACTCTGGCCTGAAGACCCCGCTTTAGCTGAAAAGCGCGGAATCTCCCGCCACGTGGTCCGTCTGGTGCGCTCGACTGATGATCCTGAATCAGAAGTCTATGCCGTTAAAGAGACGGTCTCTGAATTTGCTAATAGAGAGTACAAAATCTTGCGCGAACTCAAACAGCTAGATGCGCCAACCGTGCAATCGGTTGCCGTAATTGAGGGACGTACTGATGATGAAGGAGAAGAGCTCCCTTGCGCACTTGTAACTCGCTTCCTTCCTTACTCATTGCCGTACCGCGTTCTTTTGAGTGGAAAAGATGTCACCGCAGAAGATGTAACCCTGATGGCAAATGCGCTCGCTCTCTTATTGGTTCGCCTTCATCTGCTTGGGTTCTGGTGGGGAGATTGCTCACTCTCCAATACGCTCTTTCGTCGTGATGCCGAAGGATATGCGGCTTATCTTGTCGATGCGGAAACAGGAGAGTTTCAAAAAACTTTGAGCGATGGGCAGCGCGAACATGATTTAGAGATTGCGCACTTCAACGTTGCGGCAGAGCTAGAGGACTTGGCGCTCTCTGGCCTTCTCTATCCGGGTATGGATCCAATCAGGGCTAGTACCGCACTCATTAAGCGATATCACCGATTATGGTCAGCGCTGAAAGAGCGCCAGGTACTTGACCCTAAAGATCGCCATGCTGTCGAGCGCGCTATGCGTCAATTGCATGACTTGGGATTTGCGGTGGAAGAAGTATCTGTCTTGATGGAAGATTCAGACGATAAGGTCGGCAAACTTTATTTCCAGCCAAAGCTTGTCGCAGCTGGTTATCACAAGAATAGATTGCGCGAATTAATGGGTCTGGAAACCGAAGAGTTACAGGCGAAGCGCTTACTTGCATCTTTTGATCGTTATCGTGGTCGAGAGAGCTCACCCAAGTCACCCCTACATGAATCTGCTCGTCGATGGTTAGAAGAAGTTTTTCACCCGACAGTTGCTCTGATTCCGCCAGAGCTATCAGGACGTATTGAACTTGCTCAATTTTTTCATGAATCCTTAGAACATCGTTGGTATCTCAGCGAGAAGGCCGGTCACGATGTAGGCTTAGAGTTCGCTGCACGTTCTTACGTCAGTAATATTTTGCCCTTTCGCCGAGATTCCGGTGTTGATGTTAAGAGTGTGGAGGTGGGTTAATGACTCTCCCACCTAACTTTGGGCGAGCATACGATTTAAGTTCCTTGGGAAAACCAGCGGCAGATACTGCTACACCGCTACCTGGCCAAGAAGTTACAGCTCAGAATCTCACAACTGAATTTCTACCGTTATCGGCCACAAAACCTGTCGTTGTTATTTGTTGGTCTGCGCGATCTCCTGAATCTGTTGCGATGGTCCGTACTTTAGGAAAATTAGAGCAAGCAGATAAGGGAGCATGGGTTTTAGCTCATGTGGATATTGATGCTCAACCACAAGTTGCGCAGGCACTTCAGACCCGAACAATTCCTTATGGCTTAGTCTTTATCGCAGAACAGCCGATTCCATTTTTAGAGCAAGTCCTTACCGAAACCCAGCTAAGAGAAGTTTTAATAAAGATTATGACCGTAGCTGCGCAGCAAGGTATTGGTAGTGCACCAGTAGAAGTAGCAGAGCCTGAAGAAGATGAGGCGCTCGCCGCAATTGATCGTGGAGATTATGTAGAAGCTGAACGACTTTATGCGGCGCTTTTGCAGCGCAAACCATCGGATGCTTATGCCAAAATTGGTTTGGCCCAAGTTCAACTTCTTATTCGCACGAAAGGTTTAGATAGTCAGGCTGTTGTAAAGGCTGCTCAAGAATCTCCAAATGATTTAGAGATACAGATGCAATGTGCTGATGTAGAGATTGTGATTGGCGAACTCGAAAAAGGATTTAATAGATTGTTACAACTTATTGCCTCATCATCAGGCGACGAGCAGAAGCTTGCGAAGGAGCGCCTCATTACACTTTTTGCCCTTGTCGATTCAGCCGATCCACGTGTGATTAAAGCACGTGCTGCACTAGCGAATGCGCTCTTCTGATGTCAGATAATTCAAAGTTGACTCCAAAGATGACTCCTCAGCAAGAAGAGCGAACCCTTCACATTCTCTTCTTTTTATTTGGTTTTGGAATCATGGCATGGGTGCCACGTTTTCCTGAAGTAAAAGCCAATTTAGGTCTCAGCAATGGAGCTTTCGGCACACTACTCACGACCGGTTCTATTGGAGCATTTATTGGATTGCTCACGGTGGGCCATATCGTGCATAAAGTCGGTGTCTTTAAAGTTTCGATTGCAAGTACTTTACTTCTATATGGAACTTTTATATCTGTAGTCCATGTAAAGAGCCCGCTGATCTTCGCATTTTGCAATGTAGTTATTGCATTCGCGGTGACCGCCCAACATGTTGCTTTTAATACTCAAGCATTTGAAGTTCAAGAAAAAGTCGGTGGTCACATAGTTACGAGCTCGGCAGGTTATTGGAGCTCAGGAGCACTGGTTACCGCTGGCGTCTCTGGGCTTATGGTCGGAAAAGTTGGATTAGCTCTGCATATCGATATCATCTCAATTCTCTCTGCAACGGTCACCATTTACTTATTGTTAAAGCTAAATCCAGTCTTAGTAAAGGCAAATACACATCCTGAGACCGACTACAAAATCAAAGACATCTTCACCTCTTTCTATATCGACTGGCCAGCTAGTCTAGGAATCGCCGCTGTCCTCTCT
>CAEZSP010000025.1_pt1 | contig 14503 bp, 13 predicted proteins | sample 7263991 | NCBI WGS metagenome assembly CAEZSP01 (sample SAMEA6813780, study PRJEB35770) | uncultured Candidatus Planktophila sp. | biome: Freshwater; feature: Freshwater reservoir; material: water | place: Czech Republic | collected 2017-04-14 | depth 0.5m m | reverse complement strand
CTCAGTCTGCACAGCGAGATGAGTCCTGTTTCCTGTGATGGCAGCCGAATATGTTGCATCCCATGTTATTCCAGAGTCACTTGTTGGGATTGTTCCTGATGGCGAATACAGCTTGATGCGCACCCAATCATTTCCGGTGGCAACAGTATTGATTCTTACGACAACAAACCAAGACTTATTTCCTGTCGCTGCAGGTGTAGTTGCTGAACCTATGGCACCGTAGTTACCACCTTCCCAGACAGGTAAATTTGCCGATGCCAATTTAATCATTGGCGCTCCAGTGTAGGTCCAACCAAAATAGAGAGCGCTTTTAGAAGTATCAGCATTATTAGCTGGCAGACCATTGAGCAAGCCAACTACTGCAGAACCCCAATTGTTTGAACCATCGCTGGGTGCATACATCAAGTAACTAAAGTAGTAGGTCCCCTCTGAATCAAATGAAATCGGCGACGTTAACGCTCTTGCAGATCCGAATGGTGACCATATGTTTGCTGTAGTTCCTGCGGCTGTGTTGCTTGGCGGTAATGTGTGAAGAGAATTCGTAGGAAAAGCTAAATTTGAGTTGTAAAGATTTGTGAAAACTGCGGCACGAACAGGATCACTGCCTGACTTTTGCCCTGGAACCCTTACCCAGTTACCCGTAAGCCCGACGCTATTAGAACTTCCAGCAACACCGTCCATTGCACCATTGTGGGTACCTGTCATCGATTCATAAATATTTGGCGAAGAAGCCTGAGCCGTTACAGGGGCGTTAAAGGCGAAGAGAAAAAGAGCGCTCGAGCACACTAGAGCTATGGAGATTCCCTTTTTCACGGCCAAATTATAAGGCGAAAGATAAGTGGGTGATGAGGCGGGGCTCGTTATCAAAGCTTCAAACGGTTCCCTACTTGACCCGACTTCCCCATTACCCTTTGAGAATGCACATCAGGGGGAGTATTGCTAAAGGGTTGCTCATTGCCCTGGCAATAACCTTGATCCCATTCACTGCCGTTTCAGCGCAAAAGATTACCCCTGGAACTACCTGCAAAGTGTTGAACCAAAAAGCTGTTTTTCAGAATAAGACTTTTACCTGTATTAAATCAGGAAAGAATTTTATTTGGAACAAGGGCGTTGCAATAAAGAAGCCAACAGCAACTCCAGCTCCAACTCCAACTTCAACACCTACACCTACTCCAACACCAACATCGAAAAAGCTCACCTTCTCCAATATTTCTGAGAACGTCGATGCAATTGCTCTCAATGTTTACAGTGACTTCCAGCGCCTAATGGCAACGAATTATCAAAGCACTATAAAAGTCAACACAATAATTGGGCCCAATACAGTTCCAGTCAATAAGAATCCAGCTGCCGCTTATCAGATCGGATCAAAGATATTTCAGAACTTCAAACAGCCAGATGAAGTCTTTGCGATTTACTACACATTTGCTGATAAAGAATGGGCAAAGAATCAAGTCGCGATTAGGGCTGGAAAAAATATAGCTGACTTCCAATTTGGATATGTATGTCCTAATGCTTCGCGATGCTGGGATGCCAGCGCCTCTGCAACTCTAGATTGGAAGGCGATAGCTCACTTTGGCGCATCTGACCCCGGTGGCGCTATTCACGGAGCTGAGTTGACTGGTGAAATTCAGATTCATGAGTTCACGCATTCAGTTTCCTTCTATCAGCTCAAGCCAAATAGAGGTAACTATTACAACCTCACACCAGATTGGTTCGGGGAAGGTCATGCTTCGGTAACAGGAAAATTGGGGGCGTCGAAATCTTTTGAAGAATATGGTGCACTCAGGATTGAAGCTATTGCGAGAAATCGACCTCAATCCGATATCAAGGACTATCGCCCAGAAAATGTCCTTCGTTTTCTCGAGTCATTTATGAAATATCCAGAGCCATCAAATATCGAGCGCTTCTATCTTTACACACTCGGTTGGTCAACTGTTGAGGCACTTGCTGCAATTGGAGGAATTGATTCACCAATGAATCTCTTTGTTGAAACTGCAAATGGCTTAACCTTTAAGCAGGCATTCAAGAAGGTTTATGAGATCGAATGGGACACCGCCGCTCCGATTTTGGCCGAAGTGGTTTCAAAGCAATACCGGATCTATTATCCGTGATGCAGTAAATGGCCCGCAGATATACATTTATATCCCTGGTTGAGCGTCTAAATGCGATAGTAGGTATGCCGTACTCTAGTTAGATGCGCCGCATTCAAAAAGTACTGATTATCAGTATTCTGACAATTGTGAGCACAGTAGTTGCGAGCCCGGCAAATGCAGCCCAGCTTCTTTTATTAAATTATCCGCAAGTTTCCCTTGCAGCTTATGGCGTCAATGCAAGTTATTGGGGAGCGCAGAAATTTACCGCAGGCAGCACTTCGACTTTAAGCAGTATCGATATTCCGGTTAGCGTAGGAGCACTTACCGCAATTTCATTTCGCTCAGATTCCTCAAGCCTGCCTGGGGCGACGTTGACCACATGGAGCACGGTGACTTCAACTCCTGCCACAACACCAAATACGCAGACATTCACTGGAAGCTTTAATGTGACTAGCGGAACGTCCTATTGGATTGTCTTTCATTCAACATCGCAAGTGCAACTTTATTGGTCTGGCGCAACATCCCAAAGTGGGTCTCCGGGTTGGTCTGCCCCCACTCCAAGATCAGGTGCTTATTCGACAAATGCTGGAGCTACATGGACAACGGATACAATAATTCAGAGTTTTTCATTGAGAATCAATGGTTCTTCGATTTCTCAGGTTGCTACTCCAAATTCGCCGGTAGTCTCGCAAAATTCTGGAACAAGTATCAATATCTCCGAGACGAGTACAACAGCAAATGCGAGTGCCTATCTCGCAAAGATATATTCTTCAAATGGCTTGACTCTTATTGATTCCTTAACAATCTCAAGCTCGAATATAACTTCGAACACGGTGTTTTCGGGTCTCACTCCAAACTCAAATTATTATCTTTCCGTAACAGCGATAGGAGATGGCACCAGCTATTCCAATTCAGCGGAAAGTGCAAAGGTTCTCTTCTTTTTACCAAGGGCAAGTACGACTGTGCTGATTACGGCTCCGTTAGTAGCTGAATATAGAAGTTCAACTTTGCTGACTGCCACCACTAGTAAGTCGGGTTCGGTAGCTTTCTATTCAAACGGAAAGAGAATTGCGGGCTGCATAAAGGTTGCTGTTTCGATTACGACAGCGACATGCAATTGGAAGCCAGCGCTAAAAGGTAATCTAGAAATTTCGGTTGTATTTACTCCGAGCGATCTCAATTACCTGAGTTCAGGATATTCGCTGCGAGTAGCAAGTAAGCCAAGAGTCAGCTCTCGATAGGTTCTTGCGGTAAATCCAAGTGGGTTGTGAGGGACTCGAACCCCCGACCCGGTGATTAAGAGTCACCTGCTCTACCAACTGAGCTAACAACCCATTTAAGCGTGGGAACGCTTAAATGCAGGGCAGACATTACCAGCGATTTCACCGTCTTTAGACCAATCTCATCTAGGGAATTCGCCTTTATGGCGAGATGATTTGGCTATGTCTTTATGGGAAAAACGCCTTATCGCACTCTTAGTTGTTGGGGCAATAGTGGTTCCCACACCTCCGGCAGTAGCTGCTGATATAAAAGCTGCAGTGGTACTTGAGACGTTATCGGTAAAGGGCAGGGCGCCAAAGACTGGGTATACCCGCGCACAATTTGGTCCGTCATGGGCCGATGTTGATCGCAATGGGTGCGATACCCGCAATGACATATTGACTCGTGACCTTCTTGAGATTGTTTATCGTGAAGGCACTCGTGACTGCATCGTGTTATCAGGTGTGTTGGTAGATCCTTTTTCAGGAGAAGTTATTGAGTTTACTCGTGGAGTTGCAACAAGCAGTGAAGTGCAGATTGATCATAGCGTCGCGCTGTCGGATGCTTGGCAGAAAGGCGCTCAGAAACTTTCTGCGGATATGCGAAAGGCTTTTGCTAACGACCCTCTTAATTTAGTAGCGGTAAAGGGAAGACTTAATTCGCAGAAGGGCGATGGCGATGCAGCTACTTGGTTGCCACCTCTAAAGAGCTATCGCTGCGCTTATGTTGCAAGACAGATTGCCGTGAAGGCGAAGTATTCGTTATGGGTAACTCTTGCAGAGAAGAATGCAATGGCGAACATTTTAAGTAAGTGCCCGCAGCAGTTAATTCCTAAAGGCTAGAGAGCGTCGGATCCGCGCTCGCCTGTGCGAATGCGGATAACTTGATCTACTGATGTAACCCAGAGCTTGCCATCACCAATAGAACCAGTGTTAGCGGCAGTAACAATTGTGTCGATGATGTTCTGTGCTTCGTTATCATCAGCTAGTACTTCGATACGAGCCTTGGGAATAAAGTCGACTGTGTATTCAGCGCCGCGATAAATCTCAGTGTGGCCCTTCTGGCGACCAAAGCCGCGAGTTTCTGAGACTGTCATGCCAGCAACGCCAGCTGCCTGCAGAGCAACTTTGATTTCATCCACCTTTGCAGGCTTCACGATTGCAGTAATTAGCTTCATTTATTTACCTTCAATCTCGCTTAGTAGCGATTGGAATTTCCTGTTATGTCGTATGCAGATTCTGCGTGGAAAGTTGTATCCAAGCCGTTGAGTTCATCTTCGCGGAATACACGGAAACCGATGGTCTTGGAAATCAGGGTTGCAATCAACCATGTGGCACAGAATGAGAAGAGAGCCACAACGATAATGGCGATTATCTGGCGGTTTAGCTGAGTTGTTCCGCCGTTAAAGAAGAGGCCATTTGCACCTGCTGCATTTGCAGTCAATGTTGCAAGCAAACCAATGCCGAGCATTCCGAGCAAGCCACCGACACCGTGTACTCCGACCACATCAAGAGAATCGTCGTAGCCAAATTTATATTTACGTGTCACTGCCCACGCAGAGACAACTCCCGCAACTAGACCGAGTGCAAGTGCACCAAGTGGGTTGAGATAACCGCATGAAGGAGTGATCGCCACTGCGCCGGCGATTGCACCTGATGCAACTCCAAGAGTTGTCGCTTTTCCGTTGCGCAGTTTTTCGTAGATGATCCATGTCATCGCTGCAGCTGCAGTTGCAATCTGGGTATTAATCATTGCGGTTGCAGCGAGGTGTCCAGCAGAAAGCGCAGAGCCTGCATTAAATCCAAACCATCCGAACCAGAGCATTCCTGCACCAAGAAGAACCAGCGGCATGTTATGTGGACGCATAGGGTCTTTCTTAAATCCGTCGCGCTTTCCAAGAACGATTGCGAGCGCAAGAGCTGCCGCACCTGAATTGATTTCAACGACTAGTCCGCCGGCAAAATCGAGCGCCTTGAGCTTGTCGATAATCCAACCGCCTTCACCGTTTTGTGCTGCAAAGACCCAGTGGCAGATTGGAATGTAAACCAAGGTTATCCAGAGGCCGACGAAAACAACCCATGATCCAAACTTTGCGCGGTCTGCGATAGCACCTGATAGAAGAGCTACGGTAATGATGGCGAAAGTTAATTGGAACATAGCGAATGCAAGGGTAGGAATCTGGTGATCTGTAGCGCCAACGACTTGGTCAAGGGTTCCAGCAAGACCAATATGTTCGAACCCACCGATGAGTCCGTTATTTGATTTTCCAAAAGCTAATGAATACCCGTAGAGAACCCAGATGATTGTTGTTACGCCAATAGCGGCAAATGACATCATCATCATATTGAGCGCTGACTTTGCACGAACCATGCCGCCATAGAAAACTGCGAGGCCAGGAGTCATAAAGAGAACTAATGCGCTACTTGCTAATACCCATGCCGTATCTCCGGCGTTAACTGCGTTCATAAGTTTCTCCGTAACTTATTTTGGTTTACATGTTTGCTTATAGAATTATTTGGTTGCCTTATAACGATCGTATGATGCTTGGATTTCGGCCTCTGCTTCATCGTGTCCAACCCAATCGCCACCGATAACTTCCTTACCTGGTTCGAGAGTTTTATAAACTTCAAAGAAGTGCTTAATTTCTTCGAGCTCGTAGACCGGCAAATCTTTAATATCTTTGAGTCCAGATTTGCGAATATCTCCGGCTGCAACACAGAGCAACTTGTCGTCGCCGCCTTTTTCATCGGTCATGCGCAACATGGCAACGGCGCGGGCTGAAACCACGCACCCAGGGAAAGTTGGCTCATCGAGCATTACTAGGGCATCAAGTGGATCACCATCATTTGAAAGGGTGTTCTTAACAAAACCATAGTCGTGTGGAAAGCGAGTCGCGGTAAAGAGCATGCGGTCGAGACGAATCTCGTGAGTCTCATGGTTGATCTCATATTTATTGCGCGAACCAGCTGGGATCTCAATGACAACGTCAAATATCATCGCGCCTCTTTTCCTTGATAATTTTCCTCGTGCATTTAGTACCTGGGGAAGGGGAAAACTTGGGGTGAACGACGGGGCTCGAACCCGCGACATCTCGGACCACAACCGAGTGCTCTACCAGCTGAGCTACGCCCACCATGTGCTGTGCAAGGGCTTACTTTAGCGCCTAGCTTAGATTTAGAAGAATCAATTACTGAGCGCTCGCTTGCTCTTTAAACACCGTGCTCCGGTAGTACGCCAATTCGGCGATTGAATCTTGAATATCTCCAAGCGCGCGGTGATTGCCGGTTTTGGCCGGGGCTGCGAAGTAAGTCTTTGGATGCCAGCGCCTGACCAGCTCTTTAATGGTCGAAACGTCGATAGTGCGGTAGTGCAGAAATTCAGCTAGAGCCTTCATATCGCGGGCGATAAAGGATCGATCCACTCCCACTGAATTGCCAGCAAGTGGGGATTTTCCGGGGGATACACCTGCAGATTCGAGATATTCGATGATTAGCTTTTCGGCTTCGGCCGTCGCGATTCCGTTGGGAATCTCCTCAATAAGTCCAGATTTGGTATGCATCTCGCGGACAAAATCGTTCATGGCAGCTAGCTGGCCTTCGGTGGCATGAATGACGAGTTGGATGCCATCGCCGATGACGTTGAGCTCGGAATCGGTCACGAGCACCGCAATCTCCACCAAAGCGTCGGTCGCCAAGTCCAAACCGGTCATTTCGCAGTCAATCCAGACGAGATTTGGGAGCTCAGTAGCCATAGGGGAAGGGTAGTGGGTGGAGCGAGATTTCGATTCTCGTTCATCTCCTGTTCACCAAGTATCTGCCTGTATTTGCGCCCTACGGTGCAAGATTCACCGCATGCAGACCGTCCCGGCTCCTCGTGAAATCACTACGGAACCTCGCCGATCGGACAAAGTTTTCCGCAGAGTCGTAACAGCAGGCGGTCTTTCATCACTTGGGATTCTGGGATTAATCACCGTATTTCTCGGTTATCGCGGTTCTGGAATTATTTTTGAACAAGGATTCTCATTTATTACTTCCGCAGACTGGACCGTCTCATATGACGAATCAGGTGAGGTCGTTGAAAGTTCATTTGGTCTTGCGGCAATGCTTGTTGGAACGATTCTCTCTGCGCTTGTCGCGGTGGTTGTTGCAGTGCCCGTCTCGGTTGCAATGGCGCTTTTCTTAAATTTCTATTCACCACCATCGCTTCGGAAATTTCTAATCGCAATAATTGATTTGATGGCAGCATTCCCATCGCTTCTATTTGGCCTTTGGGGATTTTTAGTTCTTATGCCGAGCGTGGAATATTGGGCGAAGCTACTCAATAAGTATTTGGGCTTTATACCGATTTTTGACGTCGACGTTTATATCTTTACGCGCTCGCCATTTATTGCGGGTGTTGTGCTCGCGATCATGATTATTCCGATTATCACCTCAGTTTCACGAGAAGTTTTCTCACAAACGCCACTCGACCGCATTCAAGCAGCGTTTGCACTAGGCGCAACACGATGGTCAATGATCAAGGCTGTAGTTATTCCATACGGTCGCTCTGGAGTAATCGGTGGCGCGATGCTTGGCTTGGGCCGCGCGATGGGTGAAACAGTTGCGGTATACACAGTGCTCAATATTGTTTTCCAGGTCAACTGGCAAATTCTTCTCGGTGCTGGTGGAAACGTTGCCTCGCTCATTATTTTGCGTTTCGGCGAGGCCAATCTTTACGAAATTGATGCGCTTATGGCAGCTGGTTTAGCCCTCTTTATGCTCACTTTGCTTGTAAATGGTCTTGCTGATTTCATTGTAAAGCGCACCGGAAAGTCAGGGCGATAACGATGAGTTACGAAAACGTAAAGCCAAGAAGCCCTTGGAAAGCATCAAAGAAAGACCGCCTGATTAATGCGTCAATTTTTCTTGCAACGCTCGTATTTTCATTTGTATTTGTATTAATTTCGCCCCTTAGCGGCAAGCTCGGATATTTTGTAACATTTTTTGTCACCTACGCACTTGCTAACGCCGCACTCAGTTTTAAGCGGTACAGCGTAAAAGCTGCCAAAGATTCAGCGATTCAGGTGTTAATCGTTTGCGGTTCTTTGCTTGCAGTTCTTCCCATAGCAAGCATCGTTTTCACCGTTATATCAAAGGGTTACAAAGGCATACAGCCTCATATATTTGTAGAAGATATGTCACTTGCTACCGCAACAGATCCAATCAGCAATGGCGGTTTACTCCACGCAATTACCGGCACATTGACAATGGTTGCGATTGCGATGGTACTCAGTGTCCCCCTCGGAATTCTCACTGCTCTCTATCTCACCGAGATTCGCGGTCGCTTCTCACGGCCAATTCGCTTCCTTGTTCAAGCAATGTCAGGTGTGCCATCTGTAGTTGCAGGCTTGTTTATTCTCTCTGCAGTCATCTATCCAATCACAAAGGCTAACTCGGGATTTATGGGTTCACTTGCACTGACAATTTTGATGATTCCCACCGTTGCTAGAACATCAGAAGAAGTTTTGAAGTTAATTCCTGAAGATCTCCGTGAAGCAGGCACTGCTCTGGGTGGTACGCAATGGCGAACAGTCGCGATGATTGTTGTCCCGGCAGCCAGAAGTGGATTAATTACAGCGGTTATCTTGGGTGTCGCACGCATCATCGGCGAGACAGCGCCTTTACTTCTCGTCACAGGTGGCGGCGACAAGGTCAACCCCAATCCATTTGATGGAGCGATGGGGTCGCTTCCTTATTACATCTGGAAATCCTTTGGTTCAGGTTCCGAGGACGGCATCACTCGTGCATGGGCAGGCCTACTAGTCCTCCTTGTAATCATAATTATTCTCTTCTCTCTGGCTCGTTTACTTAGCTCTAGAAAGGTCTCACGATGAGTTCATTATCGGATGTAGCAAATGCGAAGGCACCAAGAACAGGCCCTAACCGCGCTCTCGGTACAGGTCTTGAGGCTCGTGGAGTTCACGCCTGGTTTACAAAGCACCATGCACTGGCAGATGTTTCACTTGACTTCGCACCTGGATCAGTAACAGCGCTAATCGGTCCATCAGGATGCGGTAAATCAACTTTCATTCGTACCCTCAACCGCATGCATGAGTTTATTCCTGGCGCTGCAATGGCCGGTGAAGTTCTGCTCGACGGTAAAGATGTTTATGCACCCGGAATAGATGTCACCAAGATTCGTCTGCAAATCGGAATGGTTTTTCAGAAGCCAAACCCATTTCCATCAATGACTATTGGCGAAAATGTTCTATCGGGTCTCAAGCTTGCGCAGCTAAAGACTGAAAATAAAGATGATTTGATGGAAGAGTGCCTAGAGCGTGCGGGCTTATGGAAAGAAGTGAAGGATCGCCTTGGCGCTCATGGTGGGTCTCTCTCTGGTGGCCAGCAACAGCGCCTCTGTATTGCACGCGCTCTGGCAGTATCTCCGCAAGTTTTATTGATGGATGAACCTTGTTCGGCTCTTGATCCAGGCTCAACCCTGCGCATTGAAGAAACCATCCGCCAGTTATCCGAGACCATGACAATTGTCATCGTTACCCACAATATGCAGCAGGCGGCACGTGTATCTGATTACACAGCTTTCTTCTTATCCGATGGCGGCCCAGGTCAAATGGTTGAGTATGCACCAACCACTGAAATCTTCTCCCGTCCAAAAGATAAGCGCACCGAAGATTACGTGACAGGCCGCTTCGGCTAAACACCAATTGTTCACCTAACCGTCAGGTGAAATTTTCTTCAAACAACTACTCCAGTAACCCTGTTTGCATAACTTGCCCCTTGTAAGAACATCCAAACTAATAAGGGGAAATACATGAGAGTTTCAAAGCTCGCGAAGGTTGCATCAATTGCACTCGCGTTTGGCTTGGTCGCAACAACTCCTGCACATGCAGCGAATCTATCTGGATCAGGCGCTTCATTTCCAGCGAACTTAATTGAAGCCTGCAAGGCTCCATTTGCAAACGCCAGCGGACATTCATACACATACGCATCTTCAGGATCTAGCACAGGTCGCGGAAATTCTGATAAGTCAATTGGAGATTTCTGGTTTACTGATGGAGCACATGTTGGTTCATCACGTCGTGCCTCAATCATCCACGTGCCTGCAGTCGCGGCTCCAATTGCAATCATGCACAACTTGCCAGGTAAGAAGACACTTCAACTCTCAGCTGACACAATCGCAAAGATTTTCTCTGGTCAGATCACAATGTGGAATGACCCAGCAATTGTTGCTGATAACAACCGCACTATTCAGCAAGTTAAGTACCGCACCAACGCCGATGGAACTTTGAAAAAGAACGCACAGGGAGACCCTGAGGTTCTTTCATCACGACCAGTGAAGCGAAACTATGTATTGCCTGCAAAGAAGATTCAGGTAGTTGTTCGCTCAGACGGATCAGGTACAACTGAAAACTTCACAAACTTCCTCAACAAGTCAGCCTCATCAGTGTGGACTCGACCAAAAGCATCTGTATTCAAGGATTCATTCCCTGGCGATATCAATGCACCAGGAAACCTTGGTCGTATTGTGGGAGCTCAATCTTCAACAGGTGTTGGACTTCAGGCATCGAAGACTCCTTACTCAATAACTTACAACGAAGTTAACTATGCAAAGACATACAATCTTAAGGTTGCAGATGTAATCAACCCAGCGGGTACAGCAGTTGCTCCAGATGCAACAGGAACTAGCGCGTTCCTCGCATCAGCTACACAGGATGCCAATGGCTTCCTCACATTCGACTACGCCACAAAGGAGAAGGGTGCATACACACTCGGAATCGTCTCCTACATGTTGGTCGATACAAACTATGCCGATAAGGAAAAGGCAAAGGCTGTTAAAGAGCTCGCCGAGTTCATCCTCTCTCCTAAGTGTGCACTCGATGCTGGAGAAAATCTTGGATTCGCACTTATCACAGGTGACTTCCTCAAGAAGTCACTCGCTCAGGTTGCAAAGATCAAGTAACTTCAATAAATAAATAAAACCTCCGGCCAGGCTCATCGAGGGAGAGCCTGGCCGGAGGTTTTTTATTTACAAATCGTTGTATTCAGGTATTGTTGGGAACGGCTCGAGTAAATAACTGCGCAAGGAATCTTTATGAATAAATCGCTAGCTCTCTCTCTAGGTTTCCTCCTGGTCCTGACTCTTTCAACTCCTAGCGCCAATGCCGTTAGCTTCAACGATAAATGTACAAAGCCGCTACAGACACTCAAAATTAATGGAACAACCGCCATTTGTACTTTACTTAATGGCGAGAAAAAGTGGCTACCTGATTCATTTCAGGATTTAACAAAGATTTGGCGCTCAGTTAGTAATGCGAAAAAGAGTGGCGATCCATCGACGCTCGCTTTGGAGATTACTTATTCCCCAACTGTGAATCGAAAGATTGCTGATTCAATCGCAGGTGGTGTTAAAGACGCAGCTCTTTTTTGGCAGAAAACCTTTATTGCCGATCGTCCTTTAACGGTCCTTTTCATTACAGAGAAAGACCGCAAATGGTTTAATGAGCAGCAAATAGCCATGGAACTCTCTGAGAGAGAAATAGAAGCTGAATTACAAATGTTTGATGATGAAGTAAAGCGCAATGGGAAGTTGGCAAATGCTGCAGGTTTAACAGGCGGCTCAAATGAGACGGCTTATCTCTTGTTTTATATCGGAACAGGAAGAATGAATCCCGATGTTAATTCAGCAAAAGTCGCTGCACACGAATATACACACATCGGTCAGATGGAGATATCAAACCGCATTAATGGGGAAGATGTGCCATGTTGGACTATCGAAGGTGGCGCTGAGTTCTACGGAAAAGTGTTATCAGCCAAGAATCTCGCTGATCTTAAAGTGATGCATCGCGATCATATTTGGGGTAGATATGATAAAAATTTCAGGGTCGCAACTGAACCTAAAGGTGGTTGGGCGAAATTCTTTGAGGAGAATGGACCACGAACCACTGATCCGGATTACGCGCAAACCTGCGGCATTAATGGGTCTTATGCCGCTGGCGCACTTGGTACTCAATACCTATTTATGAAGAAAGGCCAAGAGGGCATGGTTGATTTCTTCAGAATCTCCACTGAAACCAAGGACTATAAATCTGCCATTCTTTCTGTCTATGGAATCACTTGGGAAGAGATGAAAACAGAGATTGCGCAATACATTCGATTGGTTGTGGCGCAGACGCCTATCTCATAGTGGCCAACGCAGAAGGTGGCTGGCAAAACTTGTGCGCCTGGCTGGAATCGAACCAGCGACAACCTGCTTAGAAGGCAGGTGCTCTATCCGACTGAGCTACAGGCGCGTACTGAGAGCCAATAGTACCCAGTAAGGTTGGGCACTATGGCTGAGTTCATTTATACGATGAAGAAGGCGCGTAAAGCGCATGGTGAGAAGGTAATTCTCGACGACGTTACCTTGATGTTCCTTCCAGGAGCAAAGATTGGTGTTGTAGGCCCTAACGGTGCTGGTAAATCAACAGTCTTACAGATCATGGCCGGATTGCAGCAACCATCAAATGGCGAGGCATATCTTTCACCTGGTTATACAGTCGGAATCCTGATGCAGGAACCAAAGCTCGATGAGACCAAAACAGTTTTAGAGAATGTTCAAGAGGGCGTTGCTGAGACCATGGAGATGGTTCGCCGCTTTAATGAAATTTCAGAAGAGATGGCAAACCCTGATGCTGATTACGACAAGTTGTTATCCGAAATGGGAGAGCTTCAAGAGCAACTCGATCATCGCAATGCCTGGGAACTTGATTCACAGTTAGAACAAGCAATGGATGCACTTCGCTGCCCGCCAGGAGATGCTGATGTCAGCGTGTTATCTGGTGGTGAGAAGCGCCGCGTTGCGCTCTGTAAATTGCTACTAGAAGCACCAGATCTGCTTCTTCTTGATGAGCCTACAAACCACCTTGATGCTGAATCTGTTCTATGGCTCGAACAACACCTTGCAAAATATCCAGGCACTGTCGTTGCGATTACCCACGATAGATACTTCTTGGACAATGTTGCGCAGTGGATTCTCGAACTCGATCGTGGTCGCGCATATCCATATGAGGGCAACTACTCAACATATCTCGAGACCAAATCTGCTCGCCTTAAAATTGAAGGCCAGAAAGATGCCAAGCGCGCTAAGCGTTTAACAGAAGAACTCGATTGGGTTCGCCAGAATGCAAAGGGCCGCCAAGCAAAGTCAAAGGCACGTCTTGCCCGCTATGAAGAGATGGCAGCCGAAGCCGACAAGATGCGTAAGTTGGACTTTGAAGAGATTCAGATTCCACCTGGGCCACGCCTTGGAAATATTGTTGTTGAAGTTGAGAACCTAGTTAAAGGCTTTGGAGATCGAGTACTTATCGATGACCTCTCCTTTACATTGCCACGTAACGGAATCGTTGGAGTCATTGGACCTAACGGTGCCGGTAAGACGACGCTCTTTAAGACAATTCTTGGTTTAGAACCTGCCGATTCCGGTAAGGTCAAGATTGGTGAGACGGTAAAGATTTCATATGTCGACCAGTCTCGCGGCGGTATTGATCCAAAGAAGTCGCTCTGGGAAGTCGTCTCAGATGGTCTCGACTTTATTAAGGTCGGACAGGTTGAAATGCCATCACGTGCATACGTTGCTGCATTTGGATTTAAGGGTCCGGATCAGCAGAAGCCAGCTGGAGTTCTTTCTGGTGGCGAGCGCAACCGTTTGAACCTTGCACTCACATTGAAGCAGGGCGGAAACTTACTTCTCCTTGATGAACCAACAAACGACCTTGATGTTGAAACACTGGGATCACTTGAAAATGCCCTCCTTGAATTTCCTGGTTGCGCAGTGGTGATCTCTCACGATCGTTGGTTCCTTGACCGCGTGGCAACTCACATCTTGGCTTATGAGGGTGATTCAAAGTGGTTCTGGTTTGAAGGAAACTTTGAATCCTACGAGGAGAACAAGATTGCACGTTTGGGTGCAGATGCAGCTCGTCCGCATCGTGCGACCTATCGAAAGCTCACTCGCTAATGATTTACACAAATCAACAGTTTGTGCGCTGGGACGACATCGATGCCTTTGGCCACGTAAACAATGCAAAGTACCTAACTTATATTCAGGAAGCGCGCTTTCAATGGTCCTTCTATGAGGTTAAGGCTGAAGGGGAGAAGCCAACGCTTCTTGAG
>CAEZSP010000022.1_pt1 | contig 15183 bp, 12 predicted proteins | sample 7263991 | NCBI WGS metagenome assembly CAEZSP01 (sample SAMEA6813780, study PRJEB35770) | uncultured Candidatus Planktophila sp. | biome: Freshwater; feature: Freshwater reservoir; material: water | place: Czech Republic | collected 2017-04-14 | depth 0.5m m | reverse complement strand
GAGCGAATAACACCTTTGGCAGATTCAAGAGCCGCAGCAGTTGCAGAGCGCTCATCATCTTCACCAAAAACAGTGTAGAAGATTGAGGCGTGCTGGAGATCTCCAGTCACACGCGCATCGGTAATAGTGATGAAACCAAGACGAGGATCTTTAATCTTCGACTCAAGTAACTGCGCCACTACTACCTTGATGCGGTCTGCAACTTTATCGCTGCGGTGATTCTTGCCCATTTGATATTAGTCGCGCTTCTTCTCTTGCATTTCGAATACCTGAATGGTGTCTCCGACCTGCAAATCAGCACCCTTACCTACACCGATACCACACTCAAATCCTTCGCGGACTTCAGTGGCATCATCCTTAAATCGCTTGAGCGATTCGATAGTGACGCTCTCGGCGATTGTTGCTCCGGCACGAATAACGCGCGCCTTTGCATTACGGCGAATGATTCCATCGAGAACGATAGAACCGGCAATGGTTCCGACCTTTGAAGACTTAAAGAGATCGCGTACTTCTGCGTTACCGAGAACAACCTCTTCGTACTCTGGCTTAAGGAGACCCTTAAGTGAGAGTTCGATTTCTTCGATTGCCTTATAGATAACGGAGTAGAAGCGAACTTCGACGCCTTCTTGATCTGCATAGACAGCTGTCTGTGGTTCTGGCTTAACGTTAAAGCCGATAACAACAGCAGTTGAAGCAGATGCGAGAGTGATATCGCTCTTGGTAATTGCACCGACACCGCGGTGAATAACACGAAGATCAACTTCTGCTCCGACATCAAGCTGCATAAGTGCATCTTCGAGCGCTTCGACAGAACCAGATACGTCGCCCTTGAGAATAAGGTTGAGCGTAGAGATTTTGGACTGTTCCATGAAGTCTTCGAGTGAGACCTTCTTGCGCGCCTTTGCGAGCTGAGCATTGCGCTCTGCAGCCTGACGCTTTTCAGCAATCTGGCGCGCAGTGCGGTCATCTTCAGCGACTAAGAATGTATCGCCAGCGTTTGGAACAGATGTGAATCCGAGAACCTGTACCGGGCGTGATGGACCAGCTTCAGTAACGGTTTCACCATCTTCATCGAGCATGGCACGGACGCGTCCGAAAGAACCACCGGCGACAATTGCATCTCCGATTTTTAGCGTTCCGCGCTGTACAAGAACGGTTGCAACTGGACCACGACCACGATCGAGGTGCGCTTCGATAGCGACTCCACGAGCATCATCTTCGGCAATTGCACGAAGATCAATCGCAGCATCAGCTGTGAGCAGGATGGAGTTAATCAAATCATCGACGCCTTCACCCTTTTTAGCTGAGACGTTTACGAAGATGGTATCTCCGCCGTACTCCTCTGCTACCAAGTTGTACTCAGTTAATTGCTGGCGGACCTTATCTGGGTTGGCGCCTTCCTTATCAATCTTGTTAACTGCAACAACGATAGGAACATCAGCAGCTTGAGCGTGGTTAAGCGCTTCAATTGTCTGAGGCATGATTCCATCATCGGCTGCTACAACAAGGACAGCGATATCTGTGACCTTGGCACCACGTGCACGCATAGCTGTAAATGCTTCGTGACCCGGTGTATCAATAAAGGTGATTGCGCGATTAACGCCCTCATGATCATGGTGAATTTGGTATGCACCAATGTGCTGCGTAATTCCACCTGCTTCACCCTTGATGACTTCAGTCTTTCGGATAGCATCAAGTAACGATGTCTTACCGTGATCGACGTGACCCATAACGGTTACAACTGGAGGACGAGCGACCAAATCATCAGGATTCATATCTTCTAGCTCTTGAGCTAAGTCGATATCAAAGTCCTGCAATAGCTCGCGATCTTCATCTTCTGGAGAAACGATTTCGATCTGGTACTTAAGCTGTGCACCAAGAATTTCGAAGGTATCTGCATCTACTGATTGCGTTGCAGTAACCATTTCGCCTAAGTGGAATAACGCTGATACAAGAGCTGCTGGATCTGCACCAATCTTCTCGGCAAAGTCTGCAAGCGATGAACCGCGACGCATACGAATCTTGGTATTGCCATCACCGTGCGGAATAACTGCTCCACCTAATTGTGGAGCCTGCATATTGTCGAACTCTTCGCGAAGTGCTTTGCGAGACTTTTGCTTACGCTTTGAAGATTTTCCTTTTCCGAATGCACCTGCTGCAGAACCGCGACCACCTGGTGCGCCACCTGGACGACCCGGTGCTCCACCTGGACGACCCGGTGCTCCACCTGGTGCTCCACCAGTTGATGGACCTGAATTGCGATATGGACCTGGTGCACCTGTTGAACCCGGTGCTCCACCCGGACGTGGTGTAAATCCGCCAGCACCTGCTGAACGTGGTGTATTTGGACGCGCAGCAAAACCTGGACGTGGCGCACCTGGACGTGGCGCACCTGGACGCGATGCACCTATTGGGCGTTGTGGTGGTCGCGGAACGGCGCCACCAGTTGAAAATGGATTATTGCCTGGACGCGGTGGACGAGGAAGTGCGCCACCTGATGAAAATGGATTGTTACCGGGACGTGGTGCAACAGGTGCACCTGGAACTGGTGGAGTTGTTGAAGCAGCTGGTGTTGAATCTTCACGAGCGATTGCAGCTTGTGTTGCGGCCTGGACAGCTGCTGCATTTGCGGCCTCTGCTTCGCGTGAAGCTTTAAGCGCTGCAAGATCGACACCGAGCTCTGCTGCAAGTTCGGCTGCAAGTTCTGGATTTACATCGACCTTCTTTGAAGCAGCGGCTTTCTTAGCGACAGCCTTCTTTACAGGCTTACTCTCTTCAACCGGTTTTGCATCGGGAAAGAGTGCAATCAGCTTGCGAGCAACGGGTGGCTCAACTGTTGATGATGCAGATCGGACGAATTCGCCCATCTCTTGTAATTTGGCAAGGACTTCCTTGCTTTCCATACCGAGTTGTTTTGCTAACTCATGTACGCGGACCTTTGACACATTTCTCCTGTCTTGGCCCGCATGTAAATCTTTAGGATGCGAGCCTTAGTTGTTAGACCTCATGATGTAAACGAACTCATTTTTGAGTCATATCTTTCGCATCCAATCTTCATATCTCCCTGGTGGAGATACGTTCTAATAGACCCATTCTAGCGAAATGAGCCTGGAATTCCTATTCGCCTGACTGCGGAGCTTCGTTATCAGGGTGAATATCAATACGCCAGCCAGTCAATCGCGCAGCAAGGCGAGCGTTCTGCCCATCTTTTCCGATGGCCAATGAGAGCTGATAATCAGGAACTGTGACTTTGGCTGAGCGAGCATCGAAATCAACTATCTCGACTTTGCTTACCTTTGCAGGAGCTAGTGCATGCGCCACATAGCGAGCTGGATCTTCATCGTAATCGACGATATCAATCTTCTCGCCGTTGAGTTCATCCATTACTGCACGAGCACGAGCACCCATTGGACCAATCAATGAACCCTTGGGAGATACGCCAGCGCGATGAGATTTAACGGCAATCTTGGTGCGATGGCCAGCCTCGCGCGCGACGCCCATGATTTCAACAACGCGTTCATTGATTTCTGGAACTTCGAGTGCGAATAGTTGTTTAACGAGTGCTGGGTGAGATCTTGAGAGCATAATCTCTGGGCCCTTCATTCCTTGTTTTACTTCAACTACAAAACATTTGATACGAGAACCGTGTGTATAGACCTCACCCGGAACCTGCTCTTGTGGCGGAATACGTCCTTCGATACGACCGAGATTCACGTTAATCATCTTTGGGTCGCGACCTTGTTGAATTACACCTGAGACAATATCTCCAACAGATGCGCTGAACTCGCCCACTATCTCGGCATCATTTGTTGCGCGCATCGCCATCTTGATTACTGAGCGCGCTGTTGAAGTTGCTACGCGATCAAAGCCTTCAGGTGAGCCATCTTCTTCAGCAATGCGCTCCCCCATCTCATTAAAGGTAGGAACGATGATTGAAATCTTTCCGGTTTCGCGATCAAGGCGAGCTTGCGCATATCGATTTGGTTCCGCACCCTCGTTATATGCAGTCAAGACTCCGGCTTCGATTGCGCGGATCAATGGCTCGATTGGCATCGCTTTCTCGGTTGCCAGTACATGCAAAGCTGCCATATCTACATGCATCAGATTTCATCCTTACGGTTGAATTCAATTTCAACTACTGCGCGCTTGATATCAACGAATGCAATCTCGACCGACTTTGTAATTTTCTTCTCTACAACTTCGAGGGTCACTGTTGTTTCAGAATTTTCAGTGATACGGCCGGTTACAACCGAACCATCGTTGAGTGTTGCCTTGAGTAAGCGGGTACGATTCTTAGCAAAATGTCGAGGCAATGTCAGTGGGCGGTCTATACCTGGAGAGGTAACTTCTAGCGTAAATGGGGTCTCGCCCATAAATACTGCCTCATCGAGTAGGCCTGAGATAATTTTGGAAGCAGAAGTGACTTGATCAAGATTAAGGGCGCTCTCGCCGTCGACAATACATGTGACGATGCGATGGTTACCTGGTGAGACGATATGGATATCTTCTAGAAAGAATCCTGCAGCTTCGACGCTCGGTGTTACAAGCTCTGCAATTTGGTCTTTAATTGCCATATATAGGTCGTCCTATTCGATTGTTATTAAATTTTATTACCTTCGAATTCTACTCGAAGTAGATAGAGTATCCAAGTCGTGTAATTAACAACCCAGTCACAATGAGATAGAAGATTCGGATAAAGCTAGAACCCTTACTTATAGCTAGGTGAGAACCAACATATCCACCGACGAGATTAGCTAGGCCAAGGGCTATACCCAACTTCCACAAGATTCCGACGTTGAGACCCACAACAATTATCGATGCCAGATTCGTCGCAGCATTTACCACTTTTGCAATTGCTGAGGCTCCGATAAAGGCAAAACCCATGACCGCCACCAAGAAGATCATCAACATCGTTCCGGTGCCAGGTCCAATCAAGCCATCATAGAAACCAATGAGAGCTGCTGCCCCACCACCAATAATCTTTAACTTTCGAGGAGTGTGTTTATCGAGTTCGACTTTTCCTAGTTCAGGTTTTCTCAAGGTGTAGATAAAGATGATAATCATCATAAAGAAGATGGAGCTCTTAAAGCTCGATGCCGAAATTTTCGAGGCTAAGAGCGCCCCAATAGCTGAGCCAATAAAGGCTGGCAGAACCATGGCGAGCAGTAAACGAGTATCGGTTTTTATTGATCGTCGATATTTAATAGCAGCGGTTGCCGTTCCAAAAAATGCCGCCGTCTTCGAGGTTCCTACAACAGATACCGGATTTTCATTGGGGAATGCGAGCAAAAGCGCCGGAGTTTGAATCAAGCCTCCCCCGCCTGCAATTGCATCGACAAAACCGGCAAAGAAGAGGGCGAGGACGAGTAGAACTATCGAGACGGTGGATAGTTCGTAAAACACGGCGCTTACTTAATGGAAGTGAGCGTTTTTGCAATCTCATCTGCAGCCGATGCGACTGCAACTTCAGATTTCTCACCGCTCTTGCGAACACGAATTTCGACGTTGCCCTGCTCAAGTGCTTTACCTATAACAACAATGATTGGAATACCGATGAGCTCAGCATCTTTGAACTTAACGCCCGGGCTAGTACCACGACGATCATCGAGCATTACAGAGATTGAGCGGCCTTCGAGCTCAAGCGCTAACTTTTCGCCAGCTTCAAAAATAGAATCATCTTTTCCGGCTACCACGATATGCACCTTTGCGGGCGCTACTTCGACTGGCCATGAGAGGCCAATCTCGTCATGGGTTTGTTCTGCAATTGCAGCAACCGCGCGTGATACGCCGATTCCGTATGAGCCCATTGTTACTACTTGAGATTTACCGTTCTGATCGAGAACTGTGAGGTTAAGTGCCTGAGCATACTTGCGACCAAGTTGGAAGATATGCCCAATCTCAATTGCACGATCGATAACCACGGCAGTTGCACATGATGGGCATGAATCACCTTCGCGAATCTCTGCCGCTTCAATGTAATGATCAACTTCAAAGTCGCGCCCATTAGTAACGTTGAGTGCGTGCTTATCTTTCTGGTTAGCACCAGTCACCCAGGCTGTTCCTGGCGCAATACGTGGATCTGCATAAACCGTGATGCCATTTTTCTTGGCATCTTGCGGACCGATATATCCCTTAACCAACCCAGGGAACTTAGCAAAATCTGCTTCTTCGAATACTCGTATCTCATTGACGCCAGCAAGGTTTGCTTGCAAGCGCTTGAGATCAACTTCGCGATCACCCGGAACAAGAACAGAGATTGCATTCTCATCTGCCATGAGCATTACATTCTTAAGAGTTGACGCCCCCGTGAATCCCCCACCAAAGTTTGCATTGAGGAGCGCGACTAAGGTGTCGATAGTTGGTGTATTAGGAGAATCAATAACCTGTAACGCTGGAGTCGCTGAAGAATCTACTGGGGCAACTTTTGTCACCATCGCTTCGACATTTGCGGCGTAACCACATTTTGGACAGAGAACATAAGTGTCTTCACCTGTTGGGCATGGAGCTAAGAATTCTTCTGAGGAAGAACCGCCCATCGCGCCAGCAACAGCTGCAACGATGTTGTATTTCATACCGAGGCGATCAAAGGTCTTGATATAGGCAGCGCGGTGGCGCTGATAGGAAGCAACTAATCCTTCATCATTAAGATCAAAAGAGTAAGAATCCTTCATCACAAATTCACGACCACGAATGATTCCTGAACGTGGGCGGGCTTCGTCTCGATATTTCGTTTGAATCTGATAGAGCGCGAGTGGCAAATCTTTATACGATGAGTATTCGCCCTTTACCATCAAGGTAAACATCTCTTCGTGGGTAGGGCCTAATAAATAATCTGTGCCTTTGCGATCTTGTAAGCGAAATAAATCTGGTCCGTAATCGTTCCAACGATTTGTCTCTTCATAAGGTTCGCGAGGCAGCATTGCAGGAAAGTGCACCTCTTGAAAACCTGCGGCGTCCATCTCTTGGCGGACAATGTTTTCGATATTGCGAAGTGTGATTACGCCAAGTGGTAGCCATGAATAAATACCTGCGGCAATTCTGCGGATATATCCGGCTCGTACTAAAAGGCGATGGCTAGGAACCTCAGCATCAGCCGGGTCATCGCGCAGGGTACGAAGAAAGAGTGTGGACATTCGCAACATGGCGATACCCTATCTGAGAATTACTGAGTAACGACCGAAGGCGCACCTGATGCTACGCCCGCTGCTTCCATCTCTTCTGCAAGACGCATAGCCTCTTCGATAAGAGTTTCAACAATCATCGCTTCAGGGACAGTCTTGATTACTTGACCCTTTACGAAGATCTGGCCCTTGCCATTACCTGATGCAACGCCGAGATCTGCCTCGCGCGCTTCACCTGGACCATTCACAACACAACCCATCACTGCAACGCGAAGTGGCACAGTCATTCCTTCAAGTCCTGCTTGGACTTTTTCAGCCAAGGTATAGACATCTACTTGAGCGCGGCCACATGATGGGCAAGAGACGATTTCGAGTTTACGTTGACGCAAGTTGAGTGACTCAAGGATTGACATACCAACCTTGATTTCTTCAACTGGAGGCGCAGATAGAGAGACGCGAATTGTGTCGCCAATACCTTCAGCTAAGAGAATTCCAAATGCAGTAGCAGATTTGATCGTGCCCTGAAAAAGTGGTCCTGCCTCTGTGACACCTAGGTGCAATGGATAATCGCATTGCGCTGCTAGTAAACGATATGCGCTCACCATCGTGACAGGATCGTGATGCTTTACAGAAATTTTGATATCGCTGAAGCCATGTTCTTCGAAGAGCGATGCTTCCCATAGCGCTGATTCTGCAAGTGCTTCAGGAGTGGCCTTTCCATACTTTGCAAGAAGACGTGGATCAAGTGAGCCCGCATTTACGCCGATGCGAATTGGAATTCCAGCATCTCCTGCAGCCTTAGCAACTTCTTTAACTTTGTCATCGAATTGCTTGATATTGCCAGGGTTTACACGAACTGCTGCGCACCCAGCATCGATAGCTGCAAAGATATATTTTGGTTGAAAGTGAATATCCGCAATTACGGGAATCTGAGATTTTTTGGCAATCTGCGCCAACGCATCAGCATCATCTTGCGACGGAACAGCAACGCGAACGATTTGGCAGCCGGCAGCGGTGAGTTCGGCAATTTGCTGGAGGGTTGCATTTACATCGGAGGTCAAGGTCGTACACATAGATTGAACGCTTACTGGTGAATCTGAACCAACTCCGACAGAGCCAACTTTGAGCTGACGCGTCTTACGACGAGGAGCGAGAGGCTTGAGTGGTGCAGTAGGAATTCCGAGATCAACCATAGGTCGTATTCTGCCTCAGATTTATAGATTGAGCGAGATGGGATTAAAGATGTCGGCAAGAAGAAGTATCACAGTGAGAATTCCAAGCAACACAACGATGACCGCCGTCACTGGTGTGAGCACATTTACGTTAATCGGCGCAGGTCGTGGTCGACCACGCAGTCGTGCGAAGAACGCACGGAATTCATCTGCGATTGCAACTGCCATATGACCACCATCAAGCGGCAAGATTGGGAGCAAGTTAAAGATACCGACGAAAATATTTAAGCTTGCCACAAGAAGAATAAAAGTAGTGAGGCGCTCATTGGTGTTAAGTCTTTCGCTACCAACTGCTTCACCAGATACTCGTGCAGCGCCAACTACTCCCACCAAACCTTCAGGATCGCGTTCTTCACCGAGGAAGGTCTGACGGAAGAGATCTGGAACTTTGGTAGGCAATGCAACTAAAGACTTAGCGGATTCGCGAGTCAGTACCCAAATTGCTTGACCGGCTTCAGATGTGGCTGTTAAAAATGAGTCTCGTTCTTTGCCGATACTTGAGTAGATACCGATGCGATATCTCTTTTCAGCTGCTAAATATTCAGGGGTAGCTGTAATCGTGAGCTGTGAACCATTGCGATCAATGAGGAGTGCCAACGGCTTTCCGCCACCTTGTGCAATCTTTGAAATATCTTCGCGCCAGTTCTTTACGGTCTGGCCATTAATTGCCAAGACCGTATCGCCAGCAAGAAGCCCCGCAGAAGCGGCAGGTGAACCTGGTTCGACTTTAGCAATCGTTGGTTGCAACGCTGTGTAGCCGACTCCAAAGAAGATTGAGAAGATCAAGATATAGCCGATTAGAAAGTGAGCAAATGATCCTGCTCCGAGAACAATTAACTTCTTAAGCGATGATGCTCTCCAGAATGCGCGGTTCTCTTCTCCATCAAGCATTACATCAGTTGGTGTCATTCCTTCGATTCGACAGTAACCGCCAGCTGGTATCGCCTTGATGCCGTACTCGGTCTCTCCGCGAGTGATGGACCAGATGCGCTTGCCAAAACCGACGAAGAATTCACTGACACGCATTCCGAATTTTCGTGCGGTTAGAAAGTGTCCGAGTTCGTGAAGCATGACCGAAGTCAAGAGCGCGATCACGAAAGCTACGATGCCAAGAAATTCCACTAAATTGCCGCCTTTGAGATTAGAAGGTGAGTTGCTACTTTTGCATCCTCTTCTATAGCACTGACATCTGAGAGATCTCGCAGTGTTGGAATAGAACTGCCTTCGAAGCGAGCCACGATGCTCGATACCGTCGAAATAATCTGATTGAAGGAGAGTTGCCCGGCAATAAAGGCTGCAACCGCAACTTCATTTGATGCGTTAAAGATTGCAGGGAGCGCTCCCCCGACGGCGCCGCAATGGCGAGCTAATGCCACTGCGGGAAAACGTGTTTCATCGATAGGCGAGAAGTTCCAAGTAGAAGATTGAGTCCAATCAATCGGTGCAGTTACTGCGTCCGTACGTTGAGGGTAATTAATTGCTAGCGCAATCGGACCCTTCATATTTGGCGGAGAAGCTTGTGCAATAGTTGAACCATCTTTAAATTCCACCATCGAATGCACAACTGACTGTGGATGAATGACGGCATCAATCTGAGAATAAGAAATAGCAAAGAGATGATGAGCCTCAATAATTTCAAGTCCCTTATTCATAAGCGTTGCGGAATTAATCGTTACAACAGGGCCCATTGACCACGTTGGATGAGCAAGAGCTTCAGCGAGAGTGACTCCGCTTAAATCTTTGCGATCTCTAAAGGGGCCACCGCTTGCTGTCAAAATCAACTTTGAAACATCTGCGCGGTTATTGCCTTGCAAACATTGCCAAATAGCAGAATGTTCAGAGTCAACAGGAAGAATTTGATTAGCTGCTGCAAGGGGCATAACCAACGAACCACCAGCAACGAGTGATTCTTTATTTGCCAGAGCTAATTGATTACCCGCTTTAATCGCAGCAAGGGTTGGACCTAAACCAATTGATCCTGTAATTGCATTAAGGACAACGTCGCACTTCATAGATGCAAGCTCGGTCGATGCCAATGGGCCATCGATAACGGTTACACCAGGAAGGGCCTCACGGATTACATCAGCGTTCCTAATTGTCCCGACAATCTTTACGCTGTATTTCTTCGCCTGCGCAATAACTTCATCTGGATTAGAACCTGTAGATGAGATAGCTATTACAGAGAAGAGATTTGGATTTGCATCGACTATCTCAAGCGCTTGAACACCAATGGAACCAGTGGAGCCAAGAATTACAACGCTACGTTTCATTTAACGGCGCGCTTACGTCCCACAATTTGTCCGAGGATGACAATCGAGAGAGCAATGATAAACATCGCCGAGCCGATCACATTTGCCTGAGGTGGGATTCCGCGGGCAGCAGAGACATAGACGAACTTCGGGAAAGTTGTCATCGTGCCAGAATTGAAGTTGGTGATAATAAAATCATCGAATGAAAGACTGAAGGCAAGTAACGCCGCGGCAGCAATTCCTGGAGCTACCAGCGGCAGAGTGACGCGGCGGAATGTCTGAAATTCATTTGCATAGAGATCCATGGCGGCTTGTTCTAGTCGTGGGTCAAGACTGGCGATTCGCGCTTTGACTGTCACCACAACGAAGGAGATACAGAAAACTACGTGGGCAACAACTGTTGGCCAGAAACCTGGATTCACCTTAAGAGTGAGGAAAAGTGAGAGTAGCGATGCACCTAAGACGATTTCAGGTGTCGCCATCGGTAGGAAGATCATGAGATTAGTTGTAGAGCGACCTTTAAACTTGTGGCGGCCAATCGCAAAGGCAATCATCGTTCCGAGAATTGTCGAGAAGAGCGTAGCCAGGAATCCAATCTTGATTGAATTTCCAAGCGCCTCACATACTTGAGGTGCACCGCACGGATTGAGCCAGTTATCAAATGTGAAGCTCTTCCAAACCAGGTTAGAACGGCCACCATTGTTAAATGAAAACGCAATTGTGTAGATAACAGGAATAAGTAAATATGTGAAGGCGATTAACGCATAGATGCGAAGAAGGTTGCGTTGGAACCAGCGCGAGATAGTTCTCATACGAGCTCCTCGGTTCCGGCCTTGCGGATATAAACGGTGACAAGAATCAAGATTGCCGCCATCAATGTAAATGAGAGAGCTGCTGCGGTTGGGTAATCCACTACTTTGAAGAAGCGAGATTCAATGACGTTTCCGATCATCTTTGTCTGCGGACTTCCCAAAATTGCCGCGTTTACATAATCACCGGCGGCAGGAATAAAGGTAAGTAAGGTTCCAGCAACGACGCCTGGCATTGAAAGCGGCAGCGTTACTTTGCGGAAAGTTGTGATTCCGTTGGCATATAAGTCGCCAGATGCTTCAAGGGTACGTGGATCAATACGGTCGATTGAGGCATAGATTGGCAACGTCATAAAAGGCAAGAAGTTATAAGTCATGCCCGCAACAACTGCAAAGGCCGAGGAAGTCAACGTCGTAGCCGGCGAAATAATATGTAAATCTCGTAAGACTGGAACAACAAATCCTTGTTCTCCCAAGATTTGCTTCCAGGCGATGGTGCGGAGCAAGAATGATGTGAAGAACGGTGCAACGACGAGAACGAGAAGAACGTTCTTCATCTTGCCGGCCTTAAATGCAATCGCATATGCCAATGGATAAGCAATAGCTAGCGCAGCAAGTGTTGCAATCGCTGCATAGAGAAATGAGCGACCGAATTGCTCTTTATTTTCAAGAAAAGCATCGATGTAGTTCTGCCAACGAAGGCTCTGCTCGTATTCGCCGGTATCTCCCCCGGCAATTGGAGTCTGAGTTGAGGTCTGCGCCAAGTTGGCGATAGGCCAAAGGAAGAAGGTAAAGAGAAAGGCAACTCCGGGTAGGAGAAGAAGGTATGGAGTGCCTGGGCGAGAGATGCCTGTCTTAACCATGCTTACTCGTCGTCTTCAATGATCTCTTCTGGATTTACTTCTGTTCCTGCTTCAGCATCTTCATCACCGCGCAGACCGAATGTAAATCCTGCTTCCCAAGAAATATTTACATCTTCGCCGACGCTAAATGGTGCGACTCCATCATCGTTTTGTTCGAAGACCATAAGCTCTTGGCCCCAAGGCATGAGAACTTGGTATTGAGTTGAAACGCCAATGTATGAAACATCTTCGATTTTGCCACCAGAGAGAATATTTCCAGAAGTTGCTGTGGCAACGCGTGAGATGCGGAATTTTTCGGGGCGGATTCCTGCGTAAATTGAATTATCCACTGCGTGAGAACGGTTCTTGGCCAATGAAATCTTCTGTCCAAAGAGATCAACAATATGGTTATCGCCATCATTACCAGAGATTGTTCCCTTAATGAGGTTTGACTGCCCCAAAAAGTTAGCAACAAATGCAGTCTTTGGATTGTCATAGAGATCTGCAGGTGAACCTAATTGCTCGATCTCTCCTTCATTCATCACCGCGATCGTGTCTGCCATAGTCATGGCTTCTTCTTGATCGTGGGTTACGTGTACGAAAGTGATACCTACTTCTTTTTGAATCCACTTGAGCTCAATCTGCATCTGGCGACGAAGCTTGAGATCGAGTGCACCTAATGGTTCATCGAGCAGTAAGAGGGCCGGGCGGTTAACGATTGCGCGAGCAAGTGCGATGCGCTGTTGTTGACCACCAGAGAGCTGAGTTGGTTTACGCGCTGCCAGGTGAGAAAGCTCTACCAAATCGAGGGCTTTCTCAACTGGTTCCTTTACATCTTTAATACCGCGACGGCGCAAACCGAAGGCGATGTTTTCAAAAATTGTTAAGTGAGGAAAGAGCGCGTAATTCTGAAAAACAGTATTAATTGGACGTTGATAAGGCTTCGTATATGTGATGTCATTTTGACCGAGAAAAATTTTTCCCTGAGTCGGTTCTTCAAGGCCAGCAACCATACGAAGCGTTGTAGTTTTACCGCATCCTGAAGGGCCAAGGAGTGCAAAGAAAGACCCTTCAGGAATTGTTAACGACAAATCATTAACAGCAGTAAAATCTCCGTAAGACTTTGTTACCTTTTCTAAACGAAGATCGCCGTGAAGTGCAGCCTTATCAGCCAACTTAGTTACCAGCGGCCTTTTGGAAAGCTTCAGTCCAGGTTGATTCCTCTGTTGGAGTGAGCGCCTTGAAGACATTCAAACGCGACATAGTCTTCTCGGTTGGGAAGATGTACTCAGATTTAGCCAATACTGGATCGATCTTCTCCATCTCTTCCTGCGCACCCATTACTGGGGTCACATAGTTCACGTATGCAGCAACTTCTGCAGCAATCGCTGGGTCGTAGTAGTAGTTGATAAGAGTCTCGGCGTTCTTCTTACCCTCAGCAGTAGCTGTTGAAGGGATAAGGAAGTTATCTCCTGAGATTGTTCCGCCTGATTCTGGGATTGCGAAGTCGAACTTTCCTTCGTTCTCGTTAGAGAGCTGGAATAGGTCGCCTGCCCATGCGATAACCGCTGTGGCATCTCCTGAAATCAAATCTTCCTTATACTCATTACCCTTTACGCCGCGAATCCATCCGTCGTTAATCTTGCCCTGCAAGAAGTCAACAGCATTCATGAATTGGTCTTCGGTAACTGTAGTTATATCTACACCTTGTGAGAGCAAGATGACGCCGATGGTGTCACGCATTTCAGAGAGAACAATGATCTTTCCCTTATTTGCTGGAGTCCATAGGTCATCAATTGCTTTCAGTCCCTTTGGATTTACAGTGGTGTTCCATCCGAGGCCTGCCATGATGCTCTGATATGTAAGTGAGTTATCACGATTTGGATCAAAAGATGGGCTTGCGAGAGTTGGAAGCAAATTCTTTGCATTTGGAATATTTGCTTTATCAAATTTTTGTGTATAACCAAGACGGATAAAGCGACCTGCCATCCAGTCTGTTGGTGTGATGATGTCGTAACCGATATCTTCACCAAGCTTGAGCTGGCCTTGCACCTTACCGAAAAATTCGTCGTTATCGTTGATATCTTCTGTATAAACTGCAGTGATACCAAATTGCTCTTCAAAGGCTTGAAGTGTTGGATAACTTGTTCCTGCTTCATCTACATCTAAGTATAGAGTCCAGTTTGCCCAACGCACTGTGCTTGCAGCATCAGATGAACCTGAACCGCATGAAGCGAGCGCAGTAACACCTGCAGCTGCTCCGACGCCAGCGAAAACTGCGCGACGTGAGATTTGTGATGAAAGAATCGAACGTGCTTCGGGTGATAGTGACTTAGGTGGAAGTGCTTTAGCCATGAAGGGCTCCTTTTGAGTTTCGGATAAACGGCGCATGTGCGCTTGGTTTACCCAGCCGGTGTAAGGGACGGTTTTGCAGGCCTAAGTATGTAACCCAGAGAGCCAAATGGCCAACCTTATCGAGCGAGTTTTATCCGCCTAAGTTGGTCATCACATGCTTGATTCGGGTGTAATCCTCGAACCCATAGCTAGAGAGGTCTTTGCCATAGCCACTGCGCTTATATCCACCATGTGGCATCTCGGCCACTAGCGGAATATGGGTGTTAATCCAGACACATCCGAAGTCAAAGGCCTTGGCCATCCGCATCGCGGTTCCGTGATCCTTTGTCCAGACAGATGATGCCAAGCCGTAATCGACGCCATTAGCCATCTCGATTGCTTGGGCCTCATCTTTGAACTTCTGGATAGTGATGACTGGGCCAAAGATCTCGTTCTGGATCATCTCATCGCCCTGCTGAAGGTCTGCGATCACAGTCGGTGCGATGAAGTAGCCCGGCATACCTGATGGGGCGCCACCTGCAACGATGCGAGCATGTGATGGAGTGCGAGAGATAAAGCCTGAGACGCGCTCGAAT
>CAEZSP010000021.1_pt1 | contig 15577 bp, 14 predicted proteins | sample 7263991 | NCBI WGS metagenome assembly CAEZSP01 (sample SAMEA6813780, study PRJEB35770) | uncultured Candidatus Planktophila sp. | biome: Freshwater; feature: Freshwater reservoir; material: water | place: Czech Republic | collected 2017-04-14 | depth 0.5m m | reverse complement strand
TATGCCAAAATCAAAATCGAATCAGGATTGGCGCCATTCTTAACGCGATCAATCGCAGCTTCAATCAAGGTGACGGTTTTTCCGGTGCCGGTTGCACCTTGAAGTATCAGTGGTTTATCGCGGTGAGCTATCGCAGCTCTTTGCTCCAGATCAAATTCATACTGCGGGCGAGTAATTGGGTTGGCGAGCAGGCGGAAGCCGGTCGCTTTATCTGATTTACTCACAGTCAGAATCCAACACTATGGGTATGACAAATAGCCTTAATTTGAGCGACGGCGCCTTGCTAGTAAGTAGAAACCGCCCGCAACGATGAGAAGTGCGATCGCCAGCACGATAGGCAGCGGTAGGGCGAAGGGCTGAGATTCCGATTTAACCACCTCTGGTGAGGCAGAAGTTGCCGGTGAAGCAACTGCGGCTGCGAGCAAGAATGTGATCTCATCACTCACTTCATGGCCATCGGCAGAAATGACTCGATAGTTCATCTCATAAAGACCTGCTGGAAAATCACCTGCTGGCACAGATGCGCGAAGAAGATTGCCTTCCACTCTGATTTCAGTCAGCGGTACTTGAGTCGCGTCTTGCGCAGTCAAAGTTAAAGTGTTGACCGCTTTTCCTTCAATCACCAATAACTCTTCAGAGAATGTCACCGATATCTCATCAGGGAGTTCGGTTAGCACTTGGCCTTCGGTGGGGTTGCTAGCTACGACTCCACTATGTGCAACTGCCGCTGGGGAGAAGGTGGTGGCGCAAAAGATTGATAGAAGTGCAAAGACGAGGAATGAGAGAAGTTTGCGCATATCGAGATTCTACGGCTAAATGAAAGAAGGAGTTGGGCTAGCTCTGATTGCTCTTCTTTGCACGTGATGTTGCACGAGCGCGCTCTGCACCATCAAGGACAACCTTGCGGATACGAACAACGGCAGGTGTAACTTCAACGCATTCATCTTCACGACAGAATTCGAGAGCGCCTTCCATGTTGAGCTTCTTAGGTGGAATCAACTTTTCAGAATCATCGGTACCTGATGCGCGCATATTTGTAAGCTTCTTTTCGCGAACACAGTTGACATCCATATCATCAGCGCGTGAATTCTCACCGATAACCATGCCTTCGTAAACTTCATCACCTGGTTCAACGAAGATAGTTCCACGCTCTTGCACACCTTGAAGTGCATAAGATGTGACTGCACCCATACGGTCTGAGACTAGGGAACCTGTTCCGCGTGTGCGAAGTTCTCCGAACCATGGCTCGTAAGAATCAAATACATGGTGAAGCAAACCTGTTCCGCGAGTTTCAGTAAGGAACTCTGTTCGGAATCCGATCAGTCCACGTGAAGGAACCTTGTACTCAAGGCGAATCCAACCGGTGCCATGGTTGACCATCTGTTCCATGCGACCCTTACGAAGAGCCATCAACTGAGTAAGGACACCCAAGAAATCTTCTGGCGCATCAATTGTTAAACGCTCCATTGGTTCATGCAATTTTCCATCAATTGTCTTGGTAACAACCTGTGGCTTACCAACGGTTAATTCGAAGCCTTCGCGCTTCATAATTTCAACGAGAACAGCTAGCTGAAGCTCTCCGCGACCCTGAACTTCCCAGGCATCTGGGCGTTCGGTGTTGAGAATACGAAGTGAAACGTTACCTACGAGCTCCTTATCGAGACGATCCTTAACCTGGCGAGCGGTCAGCAACTTGCCTGACTTTCCGGCCAAAGGTGAAGTGTTGATACCAATCGTCATAGAAATTGATGGCTCATCAACCTTGATGAGCGGAAGTGCATATGGGTTTTCAAGATCTGCAAGAGTCTCACCCAATGTAATTGTTTCGATACCTGCAATAGCAACAATGTCACCCGGTCCTGCTTCAAGACCAGGAACGCGCTCTAACGCTTCTGTAATCAAAAGTTCAGAAATCTTTACCCGCTCTTGCGTTCCATCTGTCTTCATCCACATAACTGATTGACCCTTCTTAAGGGTTCCTTCGTGGATACGCATCAATGCAAGACGACCAAGGAATGGAGATGAGTCAAGGTTTGTTACGTGCGCCTGTAAAGGTGCGCCCTCATGATAGACAGGTGCCGGAACAGTGTCTTGAATTACTTGGAAGAGAACATCGAGGTTCTCTTCTTCTGGCAATCCACCATCTGCTGGACGTGTCAATGATGCGCGACCGTTCTTGGCGGATGCATAGACAACAGGAAAATCAATTTGATCTTCATTGGCATCGAGATCAAGGAATAGCTCGTAAGCCTCATCAACAACTTCAGCGATACGTGAGTCAGGGCGGTCAACTTTGTTGATGAGCAAGATAACTGGAAGGTTCTTCTGAAGTGCCTTGCGCAATACAAAGCGTGTCTGTGGCAGCGGGCCTTCTGAGGCATCGACTAACAAAATAACGCCGTCAACCATTTCAAGACCGCGCTCTACTTCGCCACCGAAGTCAGCGTGGCCTGGTGTATCGATAATGTTGATGACTGAATCACCGCGACGAACCGCGGTGTTCTTGGCAAGAATGGTGATTCCCTTTTCGCGCTCGAGATCCATCGAGTCCATCATGCGATCTTGGCCTTCATCCTGCTTCTTATGTGCCGCAAAAGCTCCCGACTGCCAGAGCATCGCATCAACCAGTGTTGTCTTGCCGTGGTCAACGTGGGCGATGATTGCGACGTTACGAATACTGTCGCGGGTTCTTACAGGCAGGTCTTTAAGATGTGGCTGAACTTTTGGCATGGATTGAAACCTTTGTTTAATAAGCCCTATTGGGTCCTGCCCAAATCTTACCTTAGAGCCCTCGTTCGACATAAACGCCGTTTGTTTAGATTGAGTTCATTTAAATGAATATTGAGTCAATACACTTATCGGATGCGCTTGGGAGTCCTCGATGTCGGATCAAATACCGTTCATCTTCAGATTATGGATGCCCATCAAGGTGCCGCACCTATTCCATATCAGAGCTTTAAAGAAGAGATTCGTCTCGCTGAATATCTCACAGCTGATGGGCATATCTCTCAAGAGGGAATAGCAACTCTTTTAAAGACACTTACACATCTAAAGAATGAAGCTCGCGATGTAATCATTGATGAAACGCTTGCCTTTGCAACTTCTGCAATTAGAGAAGCAAATAACTCAGAAGATTTAATCCAACTGGTCTCTGATGAAACAGGAATCGATCTTCAAGTTCTTTCTGGTGAAGATGAAGCAAAATTCACATTCTTGGCAGCAAGACGTTGGCTGGGTTGGTCCGCCGGTGACATCATCATGCTCGATATCGGTGGTGGTTCACTTGAGATTGCAACGGGCAATCAAGAGATCCCACGATATTCAAATTCCGTAATGCTTGGTGCAAGTCGAATGACTAGGCAGTTTTTACAAGGTGATCCATTTACTGAGAAATCTCTTTCAAAGATGACTACGCATATTGACGAAACTTTAAAACCGTTGGCAAAAGAGATCGGTGATAATTTAAAGCGAACTGCGATTGGCACTAGCAAGACCTTTCGAACTTTACGTCGCCTACAACTTCACTATCTGCCAGAGAGAGGTGATTCACTCACTTTAGAAGGCCTCAATACCATCACTAATAAATTGGCGAAAATGAGCAGCAGTGATCGTGCAGGGCTGCCTGGTGTCTCTGAAAGTCGCGCACGCCAAATTGTGGCAGGAGCGGTGGTTGCTCAAAAAGCTATGGAGCGTTTCGGAATCAGCAAAATTGCACAATGCCCTTGGGCGTTGCGTGAAGGAATAGTTTTACAGAGACTTGATTGGCTTAAATCGTAGTTTTGATTTAAATCATTGGTCGCGCAAGGAATTCAACAGCTAAGACTTTATCTCCACGGTGATGGACAATCCACGCATCTGCGGGACTCAAGTCATCTGATGAATATTCCACTCGCGCAATCTTTGTGAGGATATGCGGGATTATTGGATTGTGGCCAACTACAAGCTGGTTGCCTTCAAACTTCATCAACTGACGAACATATTCAAGGGCAGTCTTTGAGCTTTTATCAAAACTCTCTTCGTTCAGGGATTGCGAGAGATTAACTTTCAATCCCATCTTCTGTGCAAAAGGCTCAGCAGTTGAGAAACAGCGCGTCGCATCCGATGAATAAATCGCCTGCAGATTAAATGGCTCAAGTTGCTTAACCAATAGTTGGCTCTGCTCGAGCCCATCGTTACTCAGTGGGCGATCAAGATCGTAATCTGTCCACTCGCTTCGCTTTACAGCTTTAGCATGGCGCAACAAAACCAGCGTCTCTGAATATCGCTCGCGCGCAACGAATTCTTCTAGGAGCTCTCGATCTTCATCGTGAGTTAAGAAGTGGCGTGCAGTTTTGATATCCACCCATTCAATTTTGTCGACCTCGGAATTTGGAGTGAAAGGCACTGACTTATTGCCAGCCTTTGCCATCCAGTACTTAACTTTCTTCTTATGGTCTTCAACCTTGTAAGAAGTTGTACCAAGGTACTGACCAAAAATTGCATCTACGCCGGTCTCTTCCTTTACTTCGCGATAAGCGGCACCGATAGATGATTCATTCTCATCAACTTTGCCTTTTGGAAAAGACCAATCGTCATACTGAGGACGATGGATAACAAGAACTTCGACCTCAAGCGGTGAATTTTCGCGCCAAATAATTGCGCCAGCTGCTCTTATCATTTTTTGTACCTCTCGATGAAGTGCTCCTGGAAATCTTCCAGTGCCTTTCCTTCAGAATCACTCTTTGAGTAATCCCATTTATCGTCACGATTCATTCTCCAAGCACGGAATCTCTCGGATATAGATAGATCGAGAATCTCAGAGAGTTGAAGCTGGTGTTCAGGTTGATCAATACGAACTAGCGCCTCTACTCGTCTATCTAGATTGCGCTCCATGATGTCGGCACTACCGATATAGAACTCAGGGGCACCATCATTGTGAAAGTTATAGATGCGAGAGTGCTCGAGAAAGCGACCTAAGATTGAACGGATTCGAACATTCTCAAATTTAGCAACCTTACTAAAGCGAAGCGAACATGTTCCGCGAACTATTAACTCGATTGGGACTCCTGCCTGAGCAGCGTCATAGAGTGCATCAATAATTTGGTTGTCCACGAGTGAATTAACTTTCCAGCGAATTCGCGAAGTTTTCCCATCTAAATGATTAGCTTTCTCGCGCGCAATCATCTGGGTTAGGCTCTTGCGTATTCCTTGTGGTGCAACTATGAGACGAGAGAACTCAGATTGCGAGAGAACACCGCTCAATTGGTTGAAGAGTTTAAGTAAATCTTGTCCTAAATTTTCATCTGCACTAAGGATTCCCAAATCATCATAGATGCGCGCTGTCTTTGGGTTGTAATTTCCTGTGCCAATATGAGAGTAAACGCTCAGACCGCTATCCTCTTTACGAACAACAAGGCTCGCCTTAGCGTGGGTCTTAAGCCCCATCACTCCATAAACAACATGCGCACCAGCATCTTCTAACTTCTTAGCCCAACGTACGTTGGCTTGTTCATCGAAACGGGCGCGTAGCTCGATAACTGCTAATACTTGCTTACCTGACTTTGCTGCTTCGATAAGAGCCTGCATGATCGGAGAATCACCGGATGTGCGATAGAGAGTCTGCTTGATTGCAAGAACTTTAGGGTCTTGGGCTGCGAGCTCGACAAAGCGAGTTACTGTTGAAGTAAAGGTTTGGTAGGGATGGTGCAACAAAATCTCGCCATCTCTAATCGCTGCAAAGAAGGTATCAGCATCGTGGCGATCAATACCGTCAAGAATATGCGGGTGAACCGAGCGCAGTGGCGCATCTTTGAGAGCAGGGATATCTAGCTCATACATTTCGAATAGGAAAGTTAAGTCCAGCGGCGGATTCTGTGAGAAAACTTCTGTATTCGAGATTTCGAGTTCTTCGACTAATTTCTCAAGTAAGCGCGTAGCGACTCCACGCTCAACTTCTAGGCGGACAGCTGAACCAAATTTACGGCGCGAGAGCTCTTCTTCGAGAGACTCAAGCAAATCTTCGGCATCATCTTCATCAATTTCTAAATCTTGATTACGAGTGACGCGGAAAAAATAGATTTCTTCAATTTTTGCTCCGGGAAGAAGAATATGTAGATGCTCTGCGATGAGATCTTCAATCAGGATATATGAATTATCTGTGTCATTGATTCGAATCATGCGAGAGACATTTGATGGAACCTTGACGCGCACAAATTGCTCCTCACCACTATCACCGGCTCGACAGATGATTCCAAGATTGAGCGAAAGACCCGAGATGTGCGGAAACGGATGTGTAGGATCTGAACCTAGCGGGGTGAGCACAGGAAAAATCTCATCAACAAATTTTTGAGTAAGGGGTTTGCGCTCAAGTTCAGATAGAGAATCCCAGCGGACTCGCTTGATGCCTTGGCTAGATAGATGAGGCTTTAAATCCTTCTCCAATAAGAAGAGAACGCGCTCTTGCAACTCTCTCACTCTTTGATGAATCACTGAAAGCAGTTCGCGAGGTGTCATGCCAGAGATCAGTTTCTCGTTGCTTCCAAACTCTATTTTTCGCTTCAGGCTAGCAACGCGGACCATAAAGAACTCATCTAAATTTGATGCGTAGATTGCAAGGAACTTCGCTCGCTCAAGCAGAGGCAGGTGCTGATTTTCTGCGAGCTCTAGTACGCGCGTATTAAAATCGAGCCAGCTTAAATCGCGGTCGATATAAGAGCTCTCTCCATTTTTCACGCCTTTAGAATGGCTGTAGAAGATGAACAACAGGTGTGCGTTTTCTATCAAAACCACCAACGGAATCTAAAAATTGGAGATTCTTCGGTTTTAGCGCTTAATTTATTGGTGCCTAAATAGTGCCGCCACTCACAGCTTCTTATACATTAAAGCGGAATTCAACGACATCGCCATCATGCATGACGTAATCCTTGCCTTCCATCCGGACCTTGCCTGCTGACTTTGCCTCTGCCATTGATCCCGCAGCAATCAAATCTGCATATGAAACAATTTCTGCCTTGATAAATCCTTTTTGGAAATCGGTATGAATTACTCCAGCTGCCATTGGAGCGGTGTCGCCTTTATGAATTGTCCAGGCACGCGCCTCTTTTGGTCCAGCTGTTAAATATGTTTGTAGCCCCAAAGTATCGAAACCGACGCGAGCAAGAGTTGCAAGACCAGGTTCAGTCATTCCAACTGCTTCAAGTAGCTCCATTGCATCTTCATCACTGAGTTCTGCAAGCTCTGCCTCAGTCTTTGCATCTAAGAAGATGGCCTCCGCCGGTGCAACGAGTGCAGATAACTTTGCACGAAGTGCGGTATCACCAAGTTCGGCAGCATCAACGTTAAATACATAGAGGAAAGGCTTCGCAGTAAGTAAGTGCAGTTCATGAATCAGCGCAAGATCCACCTTTGAAGTTGAGAGTGGCTTTCCTGATTGCAGATGTGCCTCTGCAGCCTTTACGGCTTCGAGAACCGAGCTCTTTGATTTATCGGTGCGCGCCTCTTTTTCAAGACGTGGAATCGCTTTCTCGATTGTCTGTAAATCAGCGAGCGCGAGTTCGGTATTTATCGTTTCGATATCACTAGAAGGATCTACCCGTCCATCAACGTGCACAACATCGCCATCGGTAAAGACGCGAATGACCTGACAGATTGCATCAGTTTCGCGAATATTGGCGAGGAACTTATTTCCAAGGCCCGCGCCTTCTGATGCGCCTTTTACAATTCCGGCGATATCTACAAATGAAAGCGCTGCAGGTAGCAACTTCTCTGAATTAAAGATTGTGGCGAGCTGTGCCAATCGAGCATCGGGTACGCCGACTACTCCGACATTGGGTTCGATGGTGGCGAAGGGGTAATTCGCGGCCAAGACATTGTTCTTAGTGAGGGCGTTAAAGAGGGTCGATTTTCCGACATTCGGCAGGCCAACGATTCCAATTGAGAGGCTCATAGTGAGTGAGCCTACGGTCTGCCCTGTGGATAAGTGAAATTAAGGGATTTGTCTGCCCTGACTGCGACGATATCCCTATGTCGAACTCACTCCCCAACTCACTCATTACAGCTCTTCTCCTATTAGTTGGTATCTCTATTGGCCTAATAATCGGAATCCATCTCGGCCGCGCGCAGAGCGGCGGATCCTCAACCGATCTCGCTACCTTAAAAGCTCTCCTTGAAAAAAGCGAAGAGCGATTGAAAGACGCTGAAGGCAAGAACGAGAGCCAAGCAAAAATCGCAACGCAGATGGAAGAGATGCGGTCAACGGTCGAACGTATGCGCGTTCAGGCCCAAGATGCTAGCGAGAAGAGAATCCAATCTGAGACCGAACTCAAAGGCACAATCAACGAGATGCGTCTTGCTAGCTCCTCGCTCTTTGATGAGACTCGCAAAATTGCTGGTGCTCTATCTAATTCACAATCTCGCGGAAAGTTTGGCGAAGCACAACTTGAGCTCTTGTTAGAGCAAGCTGGTTTGCGCGAAGGAATTGAATACGATGCACAGCGCTCAACCACTGACTCTGATTCATCCGGAATTCCTGATGTAACCGTCAAGATGCCAGGGGGCGCTCGCCTCTTTATCGACTCTAAATTTCCCTTCGATAGATTTCTTGATGCTTTTGCTACCGAAGTACAAGATGAACGAGATGAGTATCTTCTGTTGCACACCAAAGATCTGCTCAAACATATAGAGGCGCTCTCAAAGCGTGGTTATCACAAATCGCAAGGTTCGCCAGATTCTGTCATTCTCTTTCTGCCATTTGAAACACTTCTCGCTGAGGCGCTGCGCATTGATCCACAGCTATTAGAGAAGGCATTTAAGGTTGGCGTCACAATCTCAACACCAACTTCGATGATGGCGTTATTGCGCGCAGTCGGTCATATCTTCTCTCGCAACAAATTAGCCGAAAGCGCAGATGACATCACTAAGATTGCAGGGACCTTCCTTAAGAATCTCACCCTCTTACACACAAAAATCATCGCCGTCGGTAAGGCGGTCAATGGAGTCTCAAAGGCTTATGACGATTTGATTCCAACCGCACAGAAGACCGTTCTCTCCCCTGCAATACGTATCAATAAATTAGGCGTTGCGGGCGATAGAGAGAAGCTTGGAATCGATTATCCTGATGCCCCATCGGATGTCCGCGATCTCAGCAACCCTGATATCGAAGGCGAAGATGATTACATCGATGTAGAGATTATCGATGTTGCTGAAAAAGAAGAGGAATAGCAGCAGATGAAAGATAAAAGGAAGCTTCCGGTCATGACGGGTCCGGGCCTTAAGAAAGAGGGAATCGTTGTTTTGCAAACCCTCTTTATCGCGCTCTTTACCTTTCTTGAACTTACATTTCGCAATGGTGCTGGATTTCTATCAGGAATCGTTCTCATCGCAGTTACATATGGCGGTGTTGCCTATGGTCGCCCTGGTACTCGGTATGTCTCAGCCGTTACGCCACCTCTTGCATATGCTGCAACAACGCTGACCTACACAATTTTCAACGTGGGTTTAAGCATCTCTCGCCTCGGTGTAGATTTCATCGCATCTCTTGCCAGCGTTGCTCCATACCTTTTGATTGCTTCAATCTATGGATGGTTTCAATTCCTTAATGAGAAGGCGAAGAGCCGCCCATCAAAAGCACGGGTTGCAGCTAAGGCTTAATGTAAATCCCAGAAGTCAGCAATCGCTTTTGCGGTAGCACTAGGTTGATCTTCGTTCGGACAATGCCCGGCATCTGCAATCACAGTGACTGGTGCCAATAAATCTGAAGCCATTTGATCTTGCATTTCAAGCGGCCAACGATCATCACCATCGCCATAGATGACATGAGCCGCGATTCCGGTTGCGGCAATCTCTTTCGTACGTGATGGAAAAGTTGCCAAGATCTCTGCATGAGTCAGCACTGAGCGCATATCACTTGCCAACCAACGGCTCTTCATTAGATCTATTCGTGGGTGGCCGATGTATCCCGGACTCATTAATTTATCCCAAGCGCTCTCCATTGTGTGGCCCGGAAATTGCTCGAGCATAGATTGTAAATCGCTTGTATCGGGGCCAGGTTTTGGGCCCGAACACATCAAGGTTAATGACGCAAAAGTATCTGGAGAAGTTGCTGCAGTCACTTGTGCAATCACTCCGCCTAAAGAATGTCCAAAGAGATGCGGCTTATCCATCTTCAAATGAGCAACGAGTTCGATGATGTCGCGGGCGATAGAAGCAGTTGTGTACGCATCTTCGCGAAGGCTATGCGGAGATTGATATTGGCCACGATTATCAAATGTAGTAACACGGTATCCGCGCTCTGCCAAAAGAGGCCCAATAAAGTCAAAATCTTCTTTACTTCCGGTAAATCCATGGACCAAAATCGCATCAGCTTTGCAGTGATCACTTTGATAAACCTTTACCGCGACAGGCTCTCCCTGCAGGATGACACTCTGCTGGGTTGTTGTTGCAACCAATTACTTGCTCGCAGATTTAAGTTCTGAGCGAAGCTCTTGTGGAAGCGCAAAGGTAAGTGACTCTTTCTTCGCCTCTACCTCTTGCTGATCATGGAAGCCATGATATTCAAGCCACTTCAGTAAATCAGTTACGAGTATCTCGGGCACTGAAGCGCCGCTTGTGACGCCAATTGTTTCAACACCGGTGAGCCACTCATCTTTCGCTTCATCAGCATAATCAACTAAGTAAGCAGCCTTTGCGCCGTATTCGAGAGCAACTTCAACCAGGCGCACTGAATTAGAAGAGTTCGTCGATCCCACAACCAGAACCAAATCAGATTGAGCCGCAATCGCACGGATTGCTTCTTGGCGATTCTGGGTTGCATAACAAATATCATCTGATGGAGGGCTTGCAATCTCAGGAAAACGCTCACGCAAGATTTCTACAGATTGCATCGTCTCATCAACACTTAAGGTGGTCTGAGTCAGCCAGACAAGATTTTTGCCAGGAGTTGGTTGCACGTTGCGCGCACCATCAAGGCCATCGACAACAATGACTTTGCCTGGTGCTTCTCCAGCTGTTCCTTCAACTTCTTCATGTCCAGCGTGACCAATTAACAAAATTTCGGTGTCATCGGTAGCAAAGCGCTTAACCTCATTATGAACTTTAGTTACCAAAGGACATGTTGCATCAATTGTCTTTAGGTTGCGCGCAGCGGCATCAGCATGCACAGCAGGTGACACGCCATGTGCTGAGAAGACAACGGTCTTACCTTCGGGAACTTCATCGGTCTCATTAACAAAGATAACGCCACGTTGTTCAAGAGTTGCAACAACGTGCTTATTATGGACAATCTCTTTACGGACATAGAGGGGAGCTCCATAGAGCTCAAGCGCCTTCTCTACAGTGACAATGGCGCGATCTACGCCGGCACAATATCCACGCGGCGCAGCGATTAAAACTCTCTTTCCCATAGCCGCAGTCTATTAGCCTTGCCCCATGTTCCAAACTTCAAGTGAATCTCCCGCGCCAGTGCGCGTGGTCACTGAAGCAATAAAAGAGTATGTCGACCGCCTTGGTCCGATTTGGATTGAAGGCGAGATAGCAGAGCTCAATGAACGCAGCGGAATGATGGCATTTATGCGTCTACGCGATACCAGTGCAGATATGAGCATTTCAGTAATGTGCCATAAGAGCGTGATTGCTACGGTAAAGCCCTTGCCAGCTAATGCCCGCGTTGTCATCTATGCAAAGCCCTCTTGGTATACCAAGAGCGGAACACTTTCAATGGCAGCGAAAGAGATTCGCCAAGTTGGCGTTGGTGAATTATTGGCGCGACTTGAAGCTCTCAAATCATTATTGGCAAGCGAAGGACTTTTTTCAATTGATCGTAAGGTCTTACTCCCGCTCTTGCCTCGCAAAGTTGGCTTAATCTGTGGGCGCAATACTGATGCCGAGAAAGATGTTGTTGAAAATGCACGACGTCGCTGGCCCGCAGTTGAGTTTGAAATTCGCGAAGTGACAGTTCAGGGCGCAGCTGCTGTCGTTGAGGTCTCTGCCGCGCTACGAGAACTTGAAGCTAATCCAGATGTTGATGTCATCATCATTACTCGTGGTGGCGGTTCTTTTGAAGATCTCTTGCCCTTTAGCGATGAATCTCTGATTCGCCTAGCAGCTTCTTGTGAAACTCCAATTGTCAGCGCTATCGGCCATGAGAAAGATTCACCGCTTCTTGATTTGGTAGCTGACTATCGAGCATCGACACCAACTGATGCAGCAAAGCGAGTTGTTCCAGATATTGCTGAGGAGATTGCAACGATTGAGAAGTTGCGAGATCGGGCAACCAGGGCACTTACTGCGCGCATTGATTATGAAAGTAACTTTATCTCGCAGCTTCGCTCTCGACCTGTGATGAAAGACCCAGGAGCATTTATCGCAATACTTCATGATGAATTAAAAGATTTACGACAGAGATCGACCCGAAGCTTTACCGCCACAATTGATGCCGAAAGAAAAGAGCTGAAGGCAATCACTGCTCACTTGAGATCGCTCTCCCCCCAATCAACCCTCGACCGGGGCTATTCGGTAGTGCGCAATGCGAAGGGCGATGTAATTCGCGACCCAAAGCAGCTATCCAAGGGCGAAGTCATCGCGATTAAGGTCGCTAAGGGCGAGACCAGCGCCACTATCCTCTAACAAATTCTCTGCGATGACAGGAGTAGATTTACCTCATGGCCGAAAAGAAGCTTTCGTATGAGGCAGCCCGTGATGAGCTAGCTGAGATTGTTGAATCCCTAGAAGATGGGAGTGCATCTCTTGAAGAGTCACTAAAGCTCTGGGAGCGCGGCGAAGAGCTGGCGAAGATCTGCCAAGAGTGGCTCGATGGTGCTAAAGCTAAGTTGGCCGCTGCTAAGAAGGAGTCATAACGATGTCTCCCACATTTTCATATTCAGATTTACTGCCACTTGGCGCTGACACCACAAAATACCGTTCGCTTGGCACTGATGGAGTTTCAGTTGTAAAGCTCGGCGATAAAGAGTTTTTACAAGTAACACCTGAGGCAATTGCTAAGTTAACTGAAGTTGCGATTCACGATATCAATCATTATCTGCGCCCAGAGCACTTGCAGCAACTAGCAAATATTTTGCAGGATCCCGAAGCATCGGCTAATGATCGCTTCGTGGCTTTAGACCTTTTAAAGAATGCCAACATTGCAGCTGGCGGCGTTCTGCCAATGTGCCAAGACACCGGAACAGCGCTTGTGATGGGTAAGAAAGGTCAATTTGTTCTGACCGAATCAAAGGATGAAGTAGCAATTGCGCAAGGTGTTTACGATGCTTATACAAAGCTGAATCTGCGTTATTCACAGATGGCCCCTATCACCACTTGGGAAGAGAAGAACACCGGAAACAATTTGCCAGCGCAGATCGAGATTTACGCTGATAGCGAGCATCAAGATGAATACAACTTCCTCTTTATCGCTAAAGGTGGCGGTAGCGCTAATAAGTCTTTCCTCTATCAAGAGACCAAGGCGGTACTTAATCCAAAATCATTCATTAATTGGCTCGATGAGAAGTTGCGCTCTATCGGAACAGCAGCGTGTCCGCCTTATCACCTTGCAATTGTTATTGGTGGAACAAGCGCGGAGCACACTACTAAGACTGCAAAATTAGCGTCGACACATTACCTCGATAACTTACCAACAGCAGGGGATGCTGCCACTGGTCATGGTTTCCGTGACCTCGCCCTCGAGCAAGAAGTACTTGCCCTTACTCGCACCCTTGGAATCGGCGCACAATTCGGCGGTAAGTACTTCTGCCATGATGTGCGAGTAGTCCGCTTACCTCGCCATGGTGCATCTCTACCGATTGCAATTGCGGTCTCCTGTTCTGCAGATCGCCAAGCAAAGGCGAAGATTACAAAAGATGGAATTTTCTTAGAACAGCTAGAAACCGATCCAGTGCATTTCATGCCTGAGACCACTGATTCTCATCTTGACGATAACGTAGTGAAGATTGACCTCAATCAATCAATGGATGCAATCCGTGCTGAACTTTCAAAGTATCCAGTCAAGACTCGTGTATCGCTGACCGGAACAATCGTTGTCGCCCGCGACCTCGCCCATGCTCGAATCAAAGCAATGATTGAAGATGGCAAGCCAATGCCTGATTACTTGAAGAACCATGCCGTTTATTACGCAGGCCCTGCCAAGACTCCAGCTGGATATGCATCAGGTTCTTTCGGTCCAACGACCGCTGGGCGTATGGATTCCTATGTTGATTTCTTCCAGGCCCACGGTGGATCACATGTGATGCTTGCAAAGGGAAACCGCTCTAAGGCTGTCACCGATGCCTGTGCTAAACATGGCGGTTTTTATCTGGGATCTATTGGAGGACCAGCTGCCCGCCTTGCCCAAGATTGCATCAAAAAAGTTGAAGTCTTGGACTTTGAAGATTTAGGAATGGAAGCAATCTGGAAAATTGATGTTGTGGATTTTCCAGCATTTATTGTTGTAGATGATAAAGGTAATGATTTCTTTGCAGAGACTATGCGCCCACTTCAGATAGGTACAAAGCCCTAGTAGTAGCGCGAGCGCTTAAACTTCGACCAGGCCGCACATGGGCTCGAATATCGATCTTCGATATAGCGAAGGCCCCAACTAATTTGAGTTACAGGGTTGGTGCGCCAATCTGAAGAGATGAGCGCCATCTTATTTGCAGGAAGCGCCTGAGGAATTCCATGGGCTCCAGATTTGTAATTATGGGCCTTGTAGTTCCAATTGCTCTCTTTCGTCCAGAGACGGTTGAGGCAGGTAAATTGAAATTTTCCCCATTGATATTGATCCATCATCAATTGACGGGTTACATATTTGGCACCTGATGGGGTGCGCGCCATTTCAACCTGGCGGGCCATCAGTGCAACGCGAGACATATCTGGGGCAAAGACATTGGCCAATGGCGTCATTACTGAGCTCTCGCCGCTCTGGCCGGTGGTGATGTTGAGCGCTGCTACCTCTGGGAAGTAGAGCTGGGTCGAACCAGGAAGGTCGAGGCCGTTAGCTGTCGGCTGAGCCGAAGCGGCGATGAGGAATGCGGCGATAAGAGTCCAGGAGGCTTGCTTGTACTTGATTTTCATCACTGCCTCCTCGCTCTCTCTCGTTTTTCTAGATCCTGCTAGCTCCAGGTTTTGGCTCCAGGTTTTGGAGTGGTAACGGGGCTTAGACTTGCAATCGAAGGGGTGAGTCGCAAATTAATCCATGCGTGAGTCGCAAATTCTAAGGAAATGTTGCATCTGGGGATAAGTAAAAGCCCCGCTCAGGACAGGGGAAGTCTCAAATGTCCGAATTGCGACTGTGAGATTTAAAGAGGGGTGTTTCGAGCCAACTAGCTAGCTGGACCTTCCCTAATTGGTCCAACTAGCTAGCTGGACCTTCGAGCATTTCAGTCACGAGAGCAGCGATCGGAGATCTCTCGCTTCGGGTCAGAGTCACATGGGCAAAGAGCGGGTGGCCTTTGAGGGTTTCGACGACCGCTACGACTCCATCATGGCGACCGACGCGCAAGTTATCTCGCTGGGCAACATCGTGGGTCAAGATCACTCGAGAGTTCTGGCCGATTCGAGAGAGGACTGTCAGCAGGACTCCGCGTTCTAGCGACTGGGCCTCATCAACGAT
>CAEZSP010000020.1_pt1 | contig 17488 bp, 6 predicted proteins | sample 7263991 | NCBI WGS metagenome assembly CAEZSP01 (sample SAMEA6813780, study PRJEB35770) | uncultured Candidatus Planktophila sp. | biome: Freshwater; feature: Freshwater reservoir; material: water | place: Czech Republic | collected 2017-04-14 | depth 0.5m m | reverse complement strand
ATTACCAATGCCGTTTGTAGCAAGAACACGTGAAGTGTATTTACCAGAGAGAAGGCCGGTAAAGGTTTCGAAAGTGTCAGAGAGTTTCTCAACAAGCTTGGTTGCAAACTGAACGCCATCTTTTAGAAGGTTAACCGTGTAAGAAACGAGATCGCTGCCATTATTACTTGTTGGTGGGTTCCAATTTGATTTGATTTCACCTGAATTTGCAGTGATCTCAAGTGTGGGTGCGGCCGGCGTTGAAGGAACGTCATCTAGGGTGATTGAATCTGACTTATCTGAAGTCGATCCTGCCGCTCCTGCTGCGGTGACAGCGGTGACGGTAAACTCATTTGCAGAACCGTTGCTAAGGCCGGTAACGATCGCCTCTGTAGAAGTACCAGATACTTCAACCTTCGTCGTTGTTCCGACCTTGGAAACAATGTAAGCGGTAACTTCGTAGCCACCACGCTCTGTTGCAAGTAGCGCGGTCCAAGTCACTGTGGCTCTGCCAACACCTTTAACTGCTGTCGGTTTTGCTGGAGCTTTGGGGAAAGTCTTTGGGATAGCGGTACGAGTATTTGTTGACCAGGCACTTGAATCCACGCCGGTAAATGCCTTGACTTGCACAATATAAATAGTTCCGCCGCGTAATCCGCGGAAAGTAACTTGGCGCTGAGTTGCATCTTCATTGGTAATAACGGTGGGTGTTTCATTTGAATTCTGCTTAGTCAACATCGCTGAATAACTTGTTGCACCTGAAACTGCGCCCCAGTTAACTGTCAGGCTTCCGGCGTCGTATGCAGCGTTAGTGCTCTCAACAATTGATGTGATTGTGGGCACCGCGGGAGGTGCGCCATATGCTGGCGCGATAAAGGGTGCAACAAATGCCAATGACAGCAAGGCTGTTAAAAGCGATCGTTTATAGGCTTTTTCTGCCATTTATGAGGCCGGTGGGGTTGATAGCGAGATGTTCTGGTTAGCCAAGACATCGTTAGATGGTGAACGTGAAGCGATATTGAGCAAACCTGCATAACCAGAGACAGGATCTACTGATTTCACAATCCATGAATATGTGAGATCAAGATTAAGCATGTAATTTCCGTTGGCATCGGTTGAAGTCGTGACAAATTTTGTGCTGTCATCGGCGCGATAGGCGGCTACAAGTGCGCTCGAAACCGCAGTTGAAGCGGCATCGCGGATTACTCCAGAGATGTTTCCGCTTGGAAGCTTTGCAGTGACAAGGCTGCTGGCTAGAGAATCTGAACCTACGATAAAGCCATCAATTGTTGTGATAGTGGTGCCGTCAACTTTGATTCTGACAATCTTTTGAACGCCCTTTGCGCCCTTGCCAGGCCAGAAACGTAGTTGGTAGTTACCGTTATCTAAAGTTAGAGCTGCATAACCCTTGCTATCGAGTGAGCCATTGGAAAGTTCGAGCGCTGTTGAAGTCAGAGAATCCCAACTGCTGACCGTGAACCAACCGTAAACATTGTCACCGCCTGTTGAGGTTAAGACCTTAACTTTGACGTTTGGTAGCGCGAAAGTGGTTGAAAGAACTGAATGTGTATCTGGTGAGTAATTGGTGATCTCTAACTTCTTAGGTGCAAATGATCGTGATTGTTCGCCATTTGGATAAGCCCAGATTACATACTTTCTGCCGGTTGTTAGAGAAAGGCCGACGCGACCCAGATCATTTGTATTTCCGCTGGTTACCCATGAACGAGAATTATCGACGGCAACTTCTTCAACAGTTACCCAAGAATTAGTAGAAGGAAGTGCTGGGCCAGAACTCTGTGGGATAAGAACTGTCAGGATGCTTGATACGCCTCCAATTGCAAGATCGCCGACATTTCCGACGGCGCTGATTGCATGGTACTTAGGTGTGTATTCAGAGCCCTTGTAGTAATTGAGATAGACCGAACAACGCGATGGGCATGCAGGGGATGGGTTATCAATATATGCACCAAAACGCCCATCTGAATCAGTCCATCCATAGGCGTACTCGCCATCAATATTGATATTTACATTGACGTTGGCGAGAGGGGTGGCGGTATTTGGAATAACGACGCGGCCAGTAAAGTTTGGCTGGCGCAGCACCAAGGTCACTGAATCCAAACCTGAAAGCACATTGTTTGTAATCGTGATGGTGCGCGTTTCTGATTTACCAAATTGGAAGCCACCGCTATTTGGTACAGCCTGAATAACGTAGGTGCCGTCAGGAATCTTAAGTGCGAAGTCACCATTGGCATCAGATTGTGTTGAGTAGCGCCAGTATTTAGGTGAAGAGGATGGTGCTACTTGGATATTGATATATGCGGCACCCGTTGTTGATCCAGGATTAAAGACCTTACCTGTGACCGATGGGGTGCCGAGCATAAATGAATAAGTGCCATTAGTTGGCGATACAGCTAACAAAGTCATTAGATCTGTAACGCTTTGAACCGTGCCGGACTCAATCTTAATAATGTAGGAACGATCGGTGTATGTCTTGCTGAATTCCCAACGTGGCATTACTTGGATGCGATAAGTGCCATCTTCAAGGTAGGTATCGAATAGACCTTCGCGAAGTTCTAACCAACGGACCCAACGCTCACCACGGGCCTGTTGCAAGAGAATATATGCATCGCTAAAGCGAGCTACTGCACCAAACTGATCAGTGATTTTGCCCTTGAGGTTTGGTGATTTAAGTGCGATGTTACATGTTGTTGTGCCAGTGGCTTCAACAACGCAAACATCAGAACGTGTTGTCGATACCTGCACATCGCCTTTATAGCTATAAGGAACCGCCTCAATCTTGTAATTGCCTGCTGGCAATGTAAAACCAAATCCATTAGCTGGTATCCACTTGCCAGCGAAGTAGTTAAAGAATTCTCCATCTTGGCGGTAGGCATGAACAGATGCGCTGCCCTCGAAAGCAGCGCCATTAAAGGTGATTGAACCAGTGAGGTTAGAACCAATTAGTGGCAAGAGATAAACGCCGTTGGTTGCGGTAACTGTTTCGTTATTCGCATTTGCCACGCGAGTGACTACCCCTTGTGCGACATCGACTGTGAACTGGGTGCTGGAATAAAGAGGATTCTTGCCAGCTTCGGTGCGAATAACCCAAGTACCGTCTTCAAGGACGGTCTCGAGGTTTCCACCGTTGATCCACTGGAAACTTGGGTTGCGATTAAGGATTGCGCTCTCATCAGTAGCGCTCTGCAGATAACCCCATGCATAAGAACCTTCTTCTGCTGTTGTGCCGCTTGGTGCCACAACTCGAATCCTTAAATTCGGCGCTTTCAGAGTGATATTACATGTGACGGTACCGGTTTCGGGAACCACGCAAAGAGTAGACGTTGATACGCCGCCTGCTTGATCCATATCTCCGTTAGCGCGGATTCGATAGGTACCAGGTGCGAGATAGAAACCAAAAGAGCCTTCTGGTGAAGTCATTGCGCCAGTGAAGTAATCAGGGCGTTGCCACCAATTGCCTTCCATCTTCTGTGAAACATCGAGCCAGTTACGTATCGAAACCTTTGAAGTTGGTCCGCGGACTACACCGTTTACATTGGGAGTGCGTAGAACCAGACGTAGGTCGCTGACCCCTAAACCATTTGTGATAGTGACCATCTGTGGTGCAGATTGTGCCTTTGTAGCATCTTCCCAACCTGGCGCAGCAATGACTGAATACGTTCCATCAGGTAACTTAGCGAAACCAAATGTTGCGTTCTTGTCACTCCCTGTTTGGTTGTAGTTGTAAGGATTGGTAAATGCATAAACGCGAGAGTTTGGTACCGGAGTAGTGCCATCTGGCGCTACAACTGTTCCCGATATTGATGGGGGAGTTAAGGTGAGAGTGAATACTCCTGCAGTAGCAACGAGCTGCAGTGTGGAACCATCGCGAGTAAAGCTGGTGACAGTGCCAGATTCGATTGTGACTTTATATGACGAGTATGTGCCAAGTGTTGCATCGCTGCCGTCAGGAGAAAGATCGATTCGGTATTTTCCATCTATCAGTGAGCCTCTAAACAAGCCGGTCTCATCATTTCTAGCATTTCCTGCCCAGATTTCAGTTGTTTCAGTGAGAAGGCTGAGCCCGACGTAAAGGCCGCTTGTGATGACACCGCCAAGTGCTTTGTTGACTTTAAATCTAATATTTGTCGAAGGCAAATTAATATCGCATGTCGCATTTACGTTCGCCTGAACGACACATGGTGGGCCAAGAATGTAATTTCCACTTGCATAGAGATAAATGCGTGGGCGATAGGTTCCCGCAGGTACGTTAAGGGCGTAATTTCCATTTTGATCCGTACTTGAATAACCGGCTTGTTCTTTGCCGTAATTTATTTCTTTGAGGAACTCAACTGAAGCTTCTACCGCTGTCCCACCAATTCGCACAGTACCGGTGACATTTGGGGCGACAAGTGAAATGTTGCAGGCGGTAGAACTTCCTGATGTGACGATGCATTCAGAGCTAGTTGCCGTAGTGCCACCAGCGACGGCCATATCGTTGCCAGCAACTGCACGATAACGTCCAGGTTCGAGGGTAAAGGCGAAGCGACCTTGACTATCTGTTTGGAAATATGAATCGATCCATGTGTATTCGCCGTTATCAAAATATTTGCGAACGTTGACGTAATTATTTGGTGATACACCGCGTGGTCCCGACACCACACCTGTGAAATTAGGGGCGCGAAGAGTGAGATTTCCGATCTTGGAACCTAAGCCTGAAGCAACAGTAATTGAATCAATAATTGAAGAACCTTCAAGTAGGTCACTATTGGTCGAAAATGCTTGAATCTCCCAGATGCCATCTCGTGTCCAGCTTTGATCCATTGTGTATTTGCCTGATTCATTTGAACTTGTACACGCATACCACCATGATTTTTGAGTTGACGCTTCGCGCATACAGACTCGTGCATTGGCATAACCGGTTGTGCCATTGGATTTTAAGATGGTTCCGCTAATTGCGGCAGGTGTTAACTTTGTAGTGAAGATACCGGAAACTGCTGAAATAGTTTCAGTTGATCCTAGGATTGAGAAGTTCTTTACCGTCGCACTTTCTACGATAAATGTGTAAGTTCGTGAGGTACCTGCGACAGATGAGTTACTTGGTCTTACAGTAAGGCGGTATGTACCGTTAATAAGTGTGTTTTCGAACTTACCGTCTCTTAGAGTTTCATCTGGATAAGAACAGCAAGCCTCGTTCCAATTATTGCCAGATTTGATTTGAAGTGTCGAGTAAACACTTGAAGTGATTAATGTGTTATTTGAATCAAGGACCTTGTAGGCAAAATTTGCAACAGGTAAGTTTGCATCACAAGCAACGATTCCGTTTTCAGGGACAACGCACTTTGGCCCGAAGGTGCGAACATATTTGCCGTTGAGTGAGAACCAGATTGAGGTTTGGTAAGTATCTGGTTGAAGATTGCCTGAATAACTGCCTTGATCGATGTAGAAATAGTAATTACGACGAGGTGTATCTCGTGAGATGCCTTGGTCTGGCGAAAATTGAATTTGACCCCAGCTGATATTTACTGAGTTGAGCTTGACCGTACCTGATGTATTTGGTGGGGTAAGAGTCAGATTGCAAACCGCCGCAGTGGCAGAGTCTGTGTTGACCGTGCATGGGTTGCCGTAAGTTTCGCCGCCTCCTGCACCCTTGCTATCGCCATATGAATACAGACGGTATGTACCGGTTGGAAGGTATTCTGCAAATTCACCATTTTTATCGGTATATGCGCTGAAATCCATCCAATTCCAGTTACCGGAACCATCTAACTGTTGGATTTGGATGTAAGAATTTACTAGCGCGCCCTTGCTGCCGGATACGCGTCCATTAATTGTTGCTTTCCTTAAAGACAATGTGAGGCTCTGATTACCAAGACCGGCAGTAATGCTCTCGACCTTCGTGATCGAACGACCTAAAGTTTTATCAATTGAAACACCATCGCGATAAGTAATGCGGTTCGCATAAGCGGTGATGTTTACGCGCGAGATATCCAGCCCTGTTGGCACATCAAGAATAAATTTGCCGAGAGAGTCGCTTTCAACTGAAGTGCTCCATTTTCCAGCAACATCTCTTGCTTCAATAAGAGCAAGAGGTGCAACTGTTGTGCCATCAGATTTATAGACGGTGCCTGAGAAGGTTGGTGGTCGAAGGCGCAAGGTATAAAGGCCAGATGTTGCAACCAGCTCAACGTTAGATCCCGTAGCTTTAAGTGAAGTCACTGTACCGGTTTCAATCTTGAGGATGTACCCCTGGCTACCGCCTCTTCCATCGGTCGGAGAAACCTGCAGACCGTAGGTTCCATCTACAAGATTCAAGTTCAATCGTTTAGTTTCGCTAGATAAGTAGTTACAACACGTGCCTTCATCGTTGATCGTCGTGAGGTTAAACTGAGCATTGCTGAGCTCGTTGCCTTGGGCGTCAAGAACGCGAGCTACGAAGTTTGTTGAAGGCATATTTACATTGCATGTCGCTGTGCCCGTCTCTGGAACTACACAGAGCCCTGCCGGAATTGAGTTTCCGTTGCTGCTAGCTGAACCGCTGACATTGATTCGATAGGTGCCTGGTTTTGCAGTTAATCCATATGTGCCATTGGTGAGTGAGGTCCATCCATACCACTCTGTTGCAGTGTTGCCCGCAATACCTTTAGCTGGTTGCAGCAAGACTGATCCCCACTGTGGGATGGCTCCTGCTGCTCTGACGGTGCCGATCACATTAGGTGCGATTAACTGGATGTCGCAGATGAAAGATGTCGAAGTTTCAGAAGTAACTTCACACTTTACTGATGTATCTCCTCCGCCGGTTGCGGCAAAGTCTGGACGTGATCGAAGAATATAAGTGCCGACTGGAAGGCTAAGAGCGAACTTTCCTTGCGCATTTGTCTGCGCCCAATATCCGGCATCTTTATATCCACCTTGATCTTTTGAAACCAAGAGCCTTACCTCGATATAGGTATCAGCCGCTACGCCCTTAGGTCCTGTCACTGTTCCGCTCACATTTGGCTTGACCAAAGGTAAGTTATAAAGACCCGACACTGGGCTGATAACTGTTGTTGAATCTGTGCGACGAAGATTTGTGACGGTGCCACTTGTGACATCGAATGTGTACTGCGCAGAAGTTCCTTCAAGAGAAGAACCGCCTTCTGGATCTAAACGCAATCTATAACTGCCATCGACAAGTGATAACGCAACCGAAGTTGGTGTGCTGAGATAAGTTGATCCTGCGCTCTGATATTGATCACCATTCTTTACTTCAACACTAAAGCGAGATGGGGTTGTGAAATCCACATTAGTTGCACTCTTGGTTCTAAAAGTGAAATTAGTTGCAGGGAGTGTTGCATTACAAACAACAGATCCCGTGGCAGGTACAACGCACAAAGGGCCAGGAACAATTAGCTGGTACTTGCCTTGGCCTGATGCTGGGTAGGTCAGTATGTATGTGCGGTATGTGCCCGGATTTGCTTGGATTCCATACTTTCCGCGCGACATGTATATCCAGCCATAATTATCTCTCGCTGGGTTATTGGCGATTCCATAAGCTGGGAAGAAGAGAATATGCGAATTATTAGTTGTGGCCCCAGCTATTGAGGCTGTTCCGGTCACGTTTGGTGCTGCAAATGTAATGTTACATACCGTTGTTGTTTCAGCGCTGACTACACATGGCTGGCTTGAACCAGAAACGCCACCCGTTACATCAAAATCTGTTTCTCCATAGAGAGAGTAGGTACCTGTTGGAAGGTAAAAGGCAAACTTTCCAGATGAATCTGTAAATGTGTAGCTTCCTTTGCCTGCAAACATATTGTTGCTAGTTGATGAAACCCCGATGTATGAATTCGGTGATGTCTTTAGCGGACCAGATGCGACACCGACAAAATTCGGTACATTCAGTTTGAGCGATAAAGAGCTGGTTGCTTTTCCATTAAGAATAGTGAATGACTCAACCTTAGAATTGCCCTTGGTAAGGGATGAATAAACCTCAGCCATTAAATAGTAAGTACCATTTGCTAATGGTTCGTCGAATTCGAATGTAAAGCGACCAAGGCGATCTGTTCTAGAAGAATTGAAGTGTTGGCCTGTTGAATTAAAGAGTTTAACGTTGGTGTATGGCTCTGGGGTTGTTCCATCCACGCCATATAACGTGCCGGTTACTGCAGGCTCTTTGAGTGCCAAGGTATAGATACCGTTTACTGGGTTAATTACGGTTCCGGATTCAGTAAGGCTCATATTCGAAACAGAGCCACCGGCAGAAACGGTGAAGAAATATGTTTGCGCAGTACCGTTACTTAGACCATCCTCATCAGAGAGTGTGACTTTGTAAGAACCTGGAAGAAGACCAAGCCTAATCTTGCCATCTTTAACTGTTTGGTCTGCATATGAACAACAGATTGCAAAATATTGAGATCCTTCTTTTAGGGCAAGTGACGCTGTCATATTTCCACCGACTGCATTGCCTGTCCAATTGGCGACTTGAATATTTAAGTTGGTTGCGGGCATTGCTGCGTCACATGTAAAGGTGCCGGTCGAAGTAACTGTGCAAAGTGGGCCAGGAATTACATTTTCAACAGAGCCATTGCTATACAACTGGTAATTAATCAACATGCGGTAGGTGCCGCTCTCTAGATTGATTCCATAGTTGTTGATATCGCTCCAGCCTGACCAGGCCACTTTGCCTGATGGGTAGCGGAAACCAACTGAGGATTGAGCTGGCTTCTCCCCGCCGATAGTGACAGTGCCGGTCACATTTGGTGCCGTTAGGGGCACGTTGCAGGTAACGGCGGTGGAAGGATTTGATCCAATAACACAGCTCTTTGGTGTTGTTGCTACTCCGCCGGTATTTGCGTAATCAGATGATGGAGTGATGCCATATGTGCCAGTTGGAAGATAGAGCGAATATCCACCATCTTCATCGGTGAGAGGTCCATCGAATGTTGGATCAAGCCATGTTCCGGTGCGGCTCTCACTAACAGACATCCAGTTATTGGGTGCAACACCGTTGGGGCCAGAAACCACGCCTGAAATATTTGCAGTGCGCAGGCGAATATTGATTGATACAAGGCTTGGCAAGCCATTTGTGACTGTGACTGTAACTGAATCAGAGATGCCGTAATTGGCATTTACACCTAACGGTGGAATCGCGCTGATTTGATAAGTGCCATCTGCCGGCAAGTTGAGTGAAAATAGACCTGCGGAATTACTCTGTTCGTAGGTGTTGAACTTTTGATATGTTGTGTGTACAGCACGTATCTCGGCAAAACGTACCGATTCGGTGCCGGCAGGATTTAAAACTTCACCGATTACCATCGGGCGCTTACCTGCCAAGTTATAGATACCGTCTACTGGATTAATGACTGTTGTGCCGTTCTTAACGACAACAGATACGGAATCGATATCGATAGTGAAATTCGTTGAAGTTAAATCAGCGAGAGGTCTATTTGGATTAATTTCAAGGGCGTAACTTCCAGGTTCCGCCTTGAGCCTGGTGATTGCCGTATTCGTTTCGATATAAGTCGATCCAAGCCAATCATTGTAATCCGCGCTGTAAAGAGTTGCGTTTGCGCCTATAAGAGAGGTGTTGCTATCAAGCGGTGAAACGATTCGGAACTTTAATGAAGGTGTTTTCACTTGAATTGGAAAGTAATCTCCAACTTTTGTAATTGCGGTCCCCGCCGAATTTCGTAACGTTGCCACATTGTTTACAACGCTAAGTGTGTAATTATCTTGCAGCCCCATCGAATTACGTGGGGTGGTCCAAAGAGCGTAAGTACCATCAGTGATTCGAGCAGAAGCAACTCCGGTTGAATCGCTAGTTAAATCCACTGGAGAGTATTTGTAGCCGTTTTGGCTTTCAAGATGATATGAGATTTGCCCACCGTTTTGATCGTAGTTTCCGGCGGAGTCAACAAACTTAAACTTTGTCAGACCAGTATTTGGCACTGTATAGACCAAATCTAGCGACGATGTATATGTACCGGTTTCTGTTGTTGAGAACTTATATTCATTATTTACCCAGAATCTTCCGGCAGTAAAGGTAGGCAATGGGTTGAGGCCATTAAACCTAATGGAGACCGAATAGATACCTGGACGTGGCGTTGCATTAAATGCAAATTTGCCGTCGGTGGTTGTTTGTTCAGACCATAAATAATTTCGATCCCAATCTGTTGAACCGTTTGCAAAGATTGGCACGGCCACAGCTTGCGCATATGTTCCAGTGGGTAGAGAGATAGCGTTTCCGTTGGTATCAATAAGTGAACCGCGGACAAGTCCTTGCTCAAAGGTGAGTGTGTAAACTCCAGAACTCGCTGTAGCCAATGTGGTGAACTTGTCGTTTGTGTATAAAGAGATTGTTCCATTAGCTGCACGACGCAGTCCGTAATTAGTACCTAAATATTTATAGTCCTCTTTATTACAAGGATTTATCTGAATGTGATAATCGCGAGCAGAATTTAAAGTGCTAGGTATGGCAATACCGAATGCGCCAGTGCGCGTAGTTCTAAATTGCGTTGTTACCCACCTACTTGAAGCTTGTTTCGGATAGTCGACACAAGTGTTAAGTCCGGCAGCAGTTCCATCAGGCCGTTTGACTTCAACTCTTATATTGGATGCTTTGAGGGTGACGTTTGTGATTGCTGCATCGGTACTCGTTAACAAATCTATAGTCTGCACCGCATTAGTTGTGTCGGTGACAGGTGGGGTAATAAACATTTGGGCATATGCCGCGTTAGATGGATAAGTAATTGTTACCTGACCGCTAGATCCTGTGGTCTGTAAAGGTTTAATTGTCTCTTCAAGGTCACCATCTACGTAGTAGAAAATTGATACTCCAGCTCCGTTATAAAGGACGTTATTAGAGCCCTTGATTGTGACTGTCTTGGTGATCGTCGTAGCTGCAGATGCAGCTTGAAGAGATGTAACAACCGGAAAAGTAGTAAAGAGTGAGAGGAATAAGGTTGTGGTTATTGTCCGGACAAGACTGATGCGAAAGCGAGCGCGAATCTTCACAGCCACCTCACATTTTCCCGTAATCCTTGAGCTTTGGTGAGGTTCAAGGGGAAACCCCTACATGGCTAATGGTGTCAGGTTTTTAGACCACATGTCCATATATCTAGGGGTATCTAGGGGTGATAAGGGGCTTTTATGAGTGCGGGGGCGGGATTAGTCGAGAATTACGGCGCCGTTTGGTGTCATGAGATGCACTGCCACGATGCCTGATTGGTCATCATTGGTGGCTGGGTCAACCCATTCGATAACGACATCGCCGAGCGCTGCAAGGATCTCGTCTTTAAACCAAGAATCTGCAAGTTGGTCTTTATCTGCAATAACAATCTTTTCGATTTCAGCGAGTGGTGAGCCATCTTGTGATGGGTGATCTGAAGTGAGCCACTGAATGAAGAACGGAAATTCGCGAACATCAGCAATCTCTTTTACGCCGATCTGCTTCCACTTAAGTTCTGTTCCTGATGGACGAGTGCGGTGTGCCTCTGTTGCATCGCGACCGAACTTTGTTTCAATTGGTGAAATGTCCTTGGTGCTAAATACCCAGGTAAACCATCCGCCACCCTCATTAGCCTTATTTGATACTGCTTTTCCCCATGGAGTTTGTTCTGTTGCTGGGTGATCAAGTGGGCAAACAACTTCGATGTATTGACCATTCTTTAACGCTGCTGTGAAGTTGCGTGTTCCAAAACGTGGGTGGATTCCACCATCAACAAATGTGCTGCCAAGACGCGAACCGAGACGTTGCACGGTATCTGCTAGCTGGTCATGGGAAGTCACATATGAGACATGGTCTAGGCGCATGGTGGAATTATTGCCTACCAAATGGGGTGCTCCCTACCACCGTAAAGTCGGGGTTGAGCCGGCGGGGACGCTATGAAGTGGCTATGCAGCGCAGGTTTTTAGCTGGCAGAACGCCCTTGAGATAGTAATCATCAACCGCGTTATCTATGCAGGCGCTGCCCCGATTGTGGCCGGTATGGCCATCGCCGACCAGGGTCATCAGCTGCGAATTGGCGATGATTTTCTGCAAGGCGACAGCCCAGGCATAAGGGGTCGCGGGGTCGCGGGTGGTTCCGATGATAAGAATCGGCGCATTTACTGAAATCGAAGAGATGGTCACAGGTGTTGTCGCCGGAAGATACTGACACGTCAGACCTGCATAACCGAGATACGGCCCAAAGACGGGGGCAAGTTTTGAAATCTCTTTCGAATCTTTGGTGATATCAACAACTGTGCGGGTATCTGAGAAATCAAGGCAATCAATGATTGATCCCGAATCAAATTCGTTGGAACGATAGGTGCCATCTTTTTGGCGACCAGAATATTGATCAGCTAATTTGATCATCTCATCGCCGTAACCTAATTTAATTTCGCTAAAAGCTTTACGGAGGATGGGCCAACCTTCTTCACTATCGTAGAAGGCTTCGGCCATTCCAAGTATCAATAAAGTTTCTGTGACTTGGCGCTTATCTCCATCTGGGCTCTTTAAGGGTAAAGGGTTTTTCGCAGTCGCTTTTAATAGCGAGATAATTGCCTTGCGTGCTTGATCTACATCAGTGGGCAGTGAACAGTTTTTATTTTTTGCACATTCTTCTAAGAATTTAGTGAGGGAGTTATCAAAGGAGGCTGCCTGCGTTAACACTTGGCCGTATTGAGAAATAGTGGGATCTACAGCGCCATCGAGAACAACTCTGCCAATTTTGTCAGGAAATAATTGTGCATAGAGTGAACCCATAAAGGTTCCATATGACTTGCCCATGTAATTTAACTTCTCATCACCTAACGCTGCACGTAATACATCCATATCGCGCGCAGCATTTGCTGTGCTAAATGATGTCAAGTGTTCGTTTTGATCAAGGCAGGTCTGCACATATTTCTTTGTCTCTTTGATTGCATCGGCGATTTCGGCCGCGTTATCTGGCTTGCCATCTGCTGCGTAATTTTCATCGATTTCGCCATCGCTTAGGCATCTAATGGGGGCAGATTCGCCTACCCCGCGTGGATCAAAGCCAACGATGTCATAGCGGTCGGTGATATCTGGGCTGAAGATATATTCGGCGTTATATGCGTAATTAACGCCGGAAGCGCCCGGCCCACCGGGGTTAACTACCAAGCTGCCAATTCGGTTCTTTTGATCTGCTGCGAGAAAGCGCAAGACCGAAATCTCAAATGTGCCTACTGTTAAATCTGAGTAATCAACTGGAACATCAAGTGTTGTGCATTGAAAATCTTCATAACAATCTTGCCAGGTAAGCTCTTGGCTATAGTAATCAGCAAGTGCCATTGGAGATTTAACCGAGCTGCTTTCGCGGGTGATATTAACAAGAGTTAAAACTAGTGCTCCGATAATTACAAAGGCTGCGGTGATTTGAAGGTGTTTGCGCATTTAAGCTTTTGCCAAGCGACACATCAGTGCTTCACAAGTTAACAAAGGCGCTGCATTATGTGCCAGATTTACACGCGCTGCCATGATGGCACTCATCTTGTCGATTGTTGTGTGGTTTGGATGAGTTGACGCGTACTTGATGATTTCATCGTGCATATCCGTATTAATAATTGCGTCATCATTGCCAGCTTGCACCATCATCACATCACGATAGAAAGTTGCGATATCTAAAAGCGCGCCATCAATTGAATCTCGCACCATACGAGTTGCGCGAGATTTCTGTTCTTTCTCAAGTTCCTTTACCGCCTTGGCGGCACCTGTTGCCATACCGCGACCGGTTGCACCTTTGCCATATGCCTCTTGCAGCGCGTTAACTTCTTTCTCATCGCGCGCCTCTGATGCAGTGTTTGCCTCTGTTGTTGCGATATCAACGAGGTGTTGTGCTGCTTTAAATGCTGCGGCTAACGAATTAAGTTGTAACGGCAGACGCATAATGGCAGCGCGATTGCTGCGTACGTTCTCGTTTGTTGCTAAATACTTGGCACGGCCGATATGTCCCTGGCTTACGCGGGCGGCAAATTGCGCCATTGCAGGGGTTATTCCATCGCGATTAATCAGTACTTGAGTAACAGCTTCATCGCTTGGGGTATGAAGTTGAATATGGCGACAGCGAGATCTAATCGTTGGTAGTAAATCATGCAGAGTTGGGGCGCAGAGCAACCAGACGGTGCGGGTATTCGGTTCTTCAATTGCCTTCAAAAGTGCGTTGGCGGCAGATTCGGTCAGGCGATCGGCATCTTCCATAACAACTACGCGCCAGCCACCCATCGAAGGGGCCCATGCCACGCGGGTTAAGAGCTCTCGAATCTCTTCGACCTTAATAGAAAGGCCTTCGGTGCGGATGATTTCAACATCTGGATGGGCGCCAGTCTTGGCGCTGCGACATTCATTGCAGGTGCCGCATCCGTGGCTTGGGCAGATTAACGCTTGTGCGAAGGCGACCGCTGCAGAAGATCGACCACTGCCGGGCGGGCCGGTAAATATCCAAGCATGTGTCATCTCTTGGCTTTGTACATCTGAGTGCGATGCGGTTACTGCGCCTTTAAGAATTGAGGTGATGTGTTCTTGGCCGACTAAATCGTCATAGACAGTTGTCATAAAAATCTATTTATTTCTTCTTTGTTGCACGGACGATTGCGCTCTGGGCTGCTCGGATTGGACGCAAGATGCGACGACCTTGTTGGCCATTTGCGTTGCGCTTAAGTGCAGGCAGCTCGGCAACGCGAGCAATGATTGCTTCATGAATCTCTTGAATAGTCTGAGTGCCATCTACAACTAAGTAGCGCTCAGGATCAAGCAAAGCGAGTTGCAAGAATTCTTGGCGCACTCTTTCGTGAAATTCTTCTGGTTCTGCTTCAAGGCGATCGCGCGATTGCAAGCGGCCGATACCGATGCTGGCCGGAACATCAATTAGAACTGTCAGTGTTGGATATAAAGTCTCTGTTGCCCAACGGCTGATGCGTGCAACTTCAGATGGAATTAGTACGCGGCCTGCACCTTGATATGCAATAGATGAATCAAAATAGCGATCAGTAATAACAACTTCTCCGCGAGCAAGTGCAGGGCGAATTACAGAACCGACATGGTGGGCGCGATCTGCGGCATATAACAAAGCTTCAGCACGTGGACTAATCTCACCGGTTTCATGCCCCAATAAAATTTGTCGAAGTTCGCGACCTAAATCTGTGCCACCTGGTTCGCGAGATAAAGTCACGCTCTCGCCCTCTTGCTTTAACCATTCAGCTAATAACTTTGATTGAGTTGATTTGCCAGTGCCTTCTCCACCTTCGAAAGCGATAAAGATTCCGTCCGTTGGTTGTCCGGTGATTGCACCGAGTTCTCCTTGCATCGCTGCAACCACATCAGACCAGAGCGATACTTGTGGGCGATCTTTCATCTGGTGATAAGACAAGATACCGATAGCAAGTGCAATCAATCCAGCAATCAAGATTGTGATCTGTGCGCCGTTGTAATCACCTTGGATGTTATAGAAGCTGTATTCAAAGCGTCCAATGGTCGCTGCAATAATCGGTGAGACCGCTAAAACTGCAACCAGAGTAATGCGAATTAAAGATTGCACGAAGGCGAAGGTACGACCGCGAACTTCGTTGTTTACTTCCATGCCAAGCATTGTGAAGCCAGTAACCCAACAGATTCCGCTAAATGCACCGAGAATAATGACGATAAAAATTGAGAGAACTAAGTTGGTAATCAGCGCAAGAAGAACAAGGAAGAAGCCTGAGATGGCTAGCGCTGCACCAAATAATCTGCGGCGAGAAAATTGTGCAAATACCTTTGGGCCAAATGCGATGCCGATTGCAAGGCCAGTAAATACTGCGCCGAAGAGCACACCGTACGCGGCGTCTCCACCACCTAGGTCACCGACGAATGTACGAGCAAGACCAATAACTGCGCCGGCGGCTGAAAATGCACCAACCATTCCGACGATGAGGCCACGAATAATCTTGGATGAAGCAACTGCCTTCCAGCCTTGAATTAGCGATTTACCAACTGATTCATCTGAGTCGCGGCCAATTGCAGGACCTTTAGGAATTTCATGGAGGCTGCGAATTGTGAAAGCGGCAAAGAAGAAGCTAAGCGCGTTGAGATAGAGAGCAATTGCAATCGAATCACTTGGGATCAACGGGCTAATCGCTGCGATTGCACCAGATACAAGCGTGAGCAATGAGAACAAAATTGCGGCAATCGGCGCGGTGCCGTAAGCGGCGAGCAACGAAACTTGATTAGCGCTCTCTAACTTATCTTTTGGTACCAAGTTAGGAACAGATGCCTCTTTTGCAGGTGACCAGAAGAGAGTGAGACATTCAACTAAAATCATTGCGGTGTAGAGCCAGAAATATGTTCCGACGATTGGAATAGTAAAGTAGAGAATTCCGCGCAAGATATCTACGTTGACCATCAACCTGCGGCGATCAAAACGATCTGCAATCACGCCAGCTAACGGACCAAGAAAAACTGCTGGCAATAGACGCGCAATAAAGACACCTGCGATTGCAAAGTTCGCGGTTGCATAAGATCCGCCGGAAAGTTGGGCGGCCATTGCAGTTGTTGCGAGAAGTCCCAACCAATCGCCGAGGGATGAGAACAACATTGAGTTCCAGAGCTTGCGAAAGCCCGGAATAGCCAAGACGCCGCGGGTAACCTCTGGCGCCGGAGCGGCGGGGTTGGGCAGGCTGGCGGTCATGAGGGTGAGTCTATCTGGGAGCCATCTACGCTCACCATGCACGCTCAGTGCTGAAAAATGGGGCGTTACGATTCGTAAAGTAGCACAATATTTAAGTGTGCTACTTTATCTCTATGACTACCGCCAAGAAAGTAAAGCCAGCCAAGGCTGCATCACCTGCGAAAGCGATAAAGGTTGCTCAACCAGAAGAGAGCAAATCCATTGTCGAAGAAGCGATCACTCATCACATAGGTATTCGTGAACTGCGTCAAGATGCATCGCGTGTGATCGAACTTGTTGAAAAAGGTGACATTGTTTTAATCACAAAACACGGCAAACCTGTCGCAACTCTTAACCCAATTAAGAAAAGTAAGCTACAAAAACTTATCGATGCCGGAATGGTTACACCTGCAAAAAAGAAATTTATTGCCCGGGAATGGAAGCCAGCGGGTCCGCCTGCATCTCCTGAATTAATCGCTGCAATTATCGCCGATATGAAATCTTCACGGTATTGAAATACTATCTCGATAGTTCCTTTATTGTGAGTTTAATTCTTAAAGATGTAAATGCGCAAAGATTGCTCGATTCATTAAAAGGTGATCTCTTTACCTCTAAATTAGGGCGCAGTGAGGTTATTCGTTCTCTCACAAAATTCAATATTGATAAAATTAATCAAGCTGAAGAATTCTTCGAAAGGGTGACCTTGCTAGACATTACAGATTTGGTCTTAACGGTTGTCGAAAGTTATCCTCGAGAAATTACACTCAAGACCTCTGATGCGATACATGTTGCGACTGCTGGTTTAATTTTAGAAGATGGCGATTCTCTCGCCACGTTTGATAAGCAGATCGCGACTAATGCAGAGCGTTTAGGAATACCTGTTCTTACTT
>CAEZSP010000018.1_pt1 | contig 19136 bp, 22 predicted proteins | sample 7263991 | NCBI WGS metagenome assembly CAEZSP01 (sample SAMEA6813780, study PRJEB35770) | uncultured Candidatus Planktophila sp. | biome: Freshwater; feature: Freshwater reservoir; material: water | place: Czech Republic | collected 2017-04-14 | depth 0.5m m | reverse complement strand
CCTGCACCAAGTGATCCAACTCCAACTCCGACCCCAACTCCGACCCCAACTCCGACCCCAACTCCGACCCCAACTCCGACCCCAACTCCAACTCCGACCGTGGTTACAAATAAGAGCACGTACATCGCAACAACATTTTCAACGAAAAATTTAACGAATGTAATTCTAAAAAGTGCTACAACCAAGATTTCTGGAAAGGTTGGAAAATCCCTACAAATTAAGATCCCTACAGTTGGAAGTAAGAGAGTTGGCGTGAGAGTCACTTTGAAGGATCCTTCAAATAGAACCTATACAATTACATCGACGACGATTGAGAAGAACGCGGCCTTTTTAATGCCAAAATTGAACTTCTCCAAGCCTGGTTTATACACAATTTCGCTTTATCTAGGCACTTCAAAGAAGATTGTCACGGTGAAGATTGCCCCTTAACTCGGATACCATTACCCCTCGCAGGGAATGCTGCAGTGGGGCCTATAGCTCAGTCGGTAGAGCAACGGACTTTTAATCCGTGGGTCGACAGTTCGAGCCTGTCTGGGCCCACTCATTTAAATTTCTTCCCAAATACGCACAAATTTTGGATCTAATTCACGGTGGGGATTGTATGAAAAGAATCTTTGCTGCCGTCTTGGGGCTAGCGTTGCTAACTTCCATCGTACCTGCCACCGCCGCGTCCAAGGCTCAGAATGAATGGGCTACAACGCACAAGATTGTCTACGTCGGGTTGACCCCAAAGGATCAGCCAAACTTTTGGACCGAAAATGAAACAGATACAACAACCGCAACAAGTGACGGTGCAATGCTCGCTTTCGCAAAAGAGACGGTAGCAAACACAATCGCCTTCTGGAAGCAAAACTCCCGTGGCAAAATGAAGTTCGCAACTTCAAAGTTCTTTATCGGTAAGGCCGGCACAGCTACAGAGCGTTGCGACAGCTCTGCTGATGTAAAAGCAGCGATGAAAATTGCTGGGTTAAAGAGTGTTCCAATCGGCACTCATATAGTTGTCGTCAATGTTTACGATACATGCGGGTACGCAGGCCTTGGCGCATTCGGAGGTAATTCTGTAAATCTGCGTTCGTTTGGAACAACAACGTTAATTCACGAACTTGGGCATAATTTTGGTTATTACCACTCATCTGCGATGTATTGCAAAAACTCTGATTTCAAAAAGTTCAATGCAACAAATTGCTCCGTTGATGAGTATGGAGACTTTAGAGATTTGATGGGAAATGATGAGTGGTGTCCGGATACCACACTAAGTGCCACTCAACGTGCGACTATATTTCATACACCTCTAGCGAAAAGTGTGAAAATTGGGGCCGAATTAACTCTCGATGTCTCGAATATGTCAACAGACAGGATCATTTATGAATTCGGCTACAAGGGTAATTGGTATTTCTTTGAGTATTACGTTCCGAGTGTTAATCGTTGTATGTCATTCTCAAGCATTTTATATGCACCCCAAATTCAGGTAAGAATGATTGGACCGGCTTGGACAGTCGCAAAGGGTAATTCTGTAGGTCCCATTTTGATTGTAAGAAGCGATTCCGATCTTCCGACAAGTGTCGTAAATGTAGATCCTGAGATGCTTCCACGGGATTTGACGCTGACAGGATTCCTAGAAGGTGAGTCGTTTCAACTTCCAGGTGCTCCGTATACGCTCACCGTTAAAAGCACAGGCTCAACAAGTGCGGTCTTTACATTGGCAAAGAACTAGTTTCTTGTAAGAGAAAAGAAGGATGTGACTTTCGCACGCATTCTTTTTGATAATTTTCCTTGATTGTCTTTAATATGGGCTGGCAAAGCTTGTATATTTACGCCCTCACATCACTTCACATGAATGGATACGCCATGAATACCAAAGGTTATGCAGCGCTGTCAGCAGGAGCCGATCTCGTTTCATACGAATTTGATCGCCGCGATGTTGGTGTTAATGATGTTGAGCTTGATATTAAATTTGCAGGAATCTGTCACTCTGATATTCACCAGGCTAAAGAGGAGTGGGGGCCAGCAATATTTCCAATGGTTCCTGGTCACGAAATTGCAGGAATAGTTACTTCTATTGGTTCAGGTGTTACCAAGTTCAAAGTTGGCGACCATATCGGTGTTGGAGTTTTCGTAGATTCTTGCCGTAAGTGCGAGCAATGCCTTAATGGACTTCAGAATTATTGCGCAGAAGGAATGACCGGAACATATAACGGTTACGAGCGCGATGGTAAGACTGTTGCAATGGGTGGATACAGTAATCGCTTTGTTATCAATCAAGATTATGCAGTACACATTCCAGCAAATCTTCCACTTGATGGAGTTGCGCCACTTCTTTGTGCAGGAATAACGTTGTGGTCACCACTCAAGCATTGGAATGCAAAGGCGGGAATGAAAGTTGCCGTTATGGGCCTTGGTGGTCTTGGACATATGGGTGTGAAATTTGCGGTAGCACTTGGTGCAGAGGTAACTGTACTTTCTCACTCACCTTCAAAAGAGGCAGATGCGCGCGCAATGGGAGCACATCACTTTGTTTCAACAAAAGATCCCGAGAACTTCAAAGCAATTGCTAAGAGCTTTGACTTGATTCTCAATACAGTCAGCGCTGAGCTTGTTATTGAAGATTATCTCAACCTCCTTAAGCAAGATGGCACCCTGGTTATTATTGGCTTACCCGGAAAACCTTATTCAGTTAATGCGGGCACTCTTCTCGGAGCTCGCCGTTCCATGGCTGGTTCGATGATTGGTGGCATGCCTGAGTTGCAGGAGATGCTCGATTTCTGCGGCAAGCACAACATCTTGAGTGATGTCGAGGTTATTAACGCTGACTACATCAATGAGGCTTACGATCGCACTATTGCTAGTGATGTGAAGTATCGCTTTGTAATCGATGCGACGACCTTCTAGAAGCTATTAACTAATAATGGCGGTTGTAAAAGTCCCAATCTCACACGAGATTTCTGGACATAAAGCAGTGCGTCAAGCGCTGCGCGACACCGGTACTTATTCATCAGATCTCCAAGGAGATGCAGATGTGCGCGAATATCGCCAGCTTCCTCTTGAGGTAGATCCTCCGCGTCATCATCTCTTCCGCACTGCCTTAGCACCATATTTTGTGAAGCCTGCTATCGAAAAATTCATTCCAGAGTTCGAAGATTTAGCGAGAAAGCACATCACTAGATTTTTTGCTGAAGGTGGAGATGTCGTTACAAATCTTGCTCTGCCGTTGGTGATGGGAAATTTAGGAGTGATTTATAACCGCCCACAAGATGTTCAAGAATGGATTGAGTGGGGGCCAGATGTCTGGACCGCTGCAGGACCAATCCGAAGTGGCGACGTTTTACATGGTTACCTTGATCGCATTTATGAAGAAGCGCTCGAAGGTAAGACAGCAGATATGTGGAGAGAGATTGCCACACTTGAGATTGATGGAAAAGTTGTATCTGCCGAAGAATTCAGAGGTATCACTGGCGTTCTCTTAGCTGGTGGCCGTGACACCGTAGTCAAGCTACTTACCGGAATCGTGTGGCACTTGGGGAATTCACAACGTGATTTCGAATTACTTAAGAATGATTCAACTCTTTTTGATGGTGCAATTGACGAATTACTTCGTTTTCTTTCTCCGCTTCCTGCAATGGCTCGTACAACAGTGCCAGAATCAACTTCGAAAGAATTGCCAACCGATCGATATGTTCAAATAAGTTTTATATCTGCAAACTTTGATGAAACTGTCTTTGAAAACCCTTTTGAAATCGATATCTTGCGTTCCCGTAACCCACATTTAAGTTTTGGATTCGGACCACATACATGCATCGGCAACCACATTACAGAGATTGAAGCGAAGGTATTCCTTAAGGCGCTTTTAGAAGTTGCCGGCCCATGGATAATCTCAAATAAGTCAGAAATTCGATTCTATGAGGGGGCTCTTTCTAACGTCCCGGCTCATTTTGCGCAATTAATAGTCGATTCGAGTCGCTAGAGCCCTTGTCAGCGTTTATCCTTACGCGTATCCAATGCGGGTGATGCAAATAGGAGAGGTCATTTTATGGACGAGAAAACATTAATTAAGCAGTGGAATGTTTTACGCGCACAGATTATTCAGGCTCAAGTTGCTCCAGCACTAGTTCTTATCGGTGTAATGGTTCTTGCAACAGCTGGTTTCTTTGAGAGTGCATCAGATTCAGCCAAATTTCTAGCACTCGGTGTTGCAGCAGTGACAGGTATTCTCGCAACTATTAGCCAATATGCAGCAGTCCGCGAAGGAGAAGCGCTACTAGTAGATCTTGGCAAAGTAGATAAGCCAAGTGCGCTATCTCGCAAAATTGCTGGATCTCGTGGCCTAATTTCACTTTCAGCTATTGCGATAATTGCTTTTGATATTGCGATTTTTGCGCTCGTTGTATGGGCAGTGCTAGGAAACTAAATGAACACTGGGCTGATAATTACCGTTATCTACGCAGTTGTGGTCCTTGCCATTGTTGCTCGTATAGATAGACCACGAAAAAACCGCCAGCGCCTTACAGGGCGTGGCGGTGATTTCGAGTAAGTCTTACTCCCTCTTCTTGTTTCGGTGAGCTTGTTTTGACAAGAAGATTGCAAAGACTAGCGCGACAACAATCAGAGCATTAAGCCCCATCTCATACATCGCACGCTCAAATGCTGTGTCACTCTTTCCACTTTCGAGAGTAACTGATGCACCTACAGTGAGAATATGTCGCACTGCAGCAATCACACCGATAATCAAAAACTTATCAAGTTGATACACACCATCGGTGAAGCGAGAAATCACCGTGCGGAGAATTTCAAGGATGATGACAATAAACAAGATGTCATTTACGCCCTGAATCATTCCGTTAGGAAAGAAGGGGGCGGTCTCGACTAGGCGCTTGATACTGAAGAAAAAGGCAAAGAGTCCGATGATAAATAGTGCGACTGCGAGTGCGGCGTGAAATAAATCTTCCACAAGATCGACATATTTCACTGGGATGATGGAGGTTTCGACCTCTTTATCCTCTTTATTGATGTTTTTTGACATGTTAAACGGTACATCGTGGCTAGCAAAATATGGTTATAAGACCCGAAATCACGCATCAACAATTATCTGGAGAGGGTAGATTGTAGATATGAGCGAGCAGTTGGACCTTTTTGATAGACATACGAATGAGTTCCTAGATGCTTTGGCTCTCATCCCAGATATTAAGCGGAAGATATCTATAGGTGGCGAATGGTCTGCCGCCTTTATCGTTCACCATACGGCTGATGTCGAAGTCCAATTTGCAGCCCGGTATCTACTGCTACTCGGTGCAGAAAATCCACCTCTAATCTTTTTCGATGAAAATCTATATCCTGATCGTCTCGATTATGCAGGTCGCACACTAAGTAAATCACTTGCGGCGATTGTCGGAATTCGCACGATGATGAGTGAAACTCTTGGAAAATTACAGAGTGCCGACTGGGATCGCACAATGACCCACGGTGATGGCAAGACCGCCACCCTGAGCCGTTTAGTTGAAAAAGCAGATGGGCATATTGTTTCTCATACCGAACAACTTAGATCTTTAGCAGCTCTTCTCTAATCAAATGAAGAGTAAAACCTCGTGGATCCCCGTCTATATTATTTTAGGAATAGTCTGGGGTTGCTCATTTATCTTTATTAAGGGAGGGCTTGAATTTCTCTCTCCTGTCGGCGTTGCCTTCGTAAGGTGCGCCTTAGGAGCTGTGACTCTCTATTCTTACGCAAGATATAAACACATCTCACTTCCGCGCAATCGCATTGCGATTGCACACATTTGGGTAGTCAGCTTGCTCCTTAATGTTATTCCCGGAATCTTCTATGCTCTTGCCGAAACTGAAGTAACTTCTATCTTGGCCGCAATTTTAAATGCCGTGACACCGCTAATGACAGTTTTGGCAATACTTCTGATTAATCGTGAGGAGAAGCCTGCATTTCATCAATTACTCGGTTTGTTTCTCGGGTTCTTAGGGGTGCTCATTGTTTTGGGGGCTTGGGCAGGGTTAGGCGATAACCCACTCTGGGCAGTTTTAATTTTGCTCACAGCAGTAGCGTGCTATGGAGTAACTTTCCCATATACCCGCAGATTTGTAATGCCCCTAAAGATACAGAGTGAAGCAATAGTTGCCACCCAGTTAATCTGTGCGACCTCAACTTTGCTACCGATTTATCTTATAAGCGGAATTTCAGTTACTGCATTTCCAGTCACACCGGTAATTTCAATGGTTGCACTTGGGGTTTTTGGTAGCGGTTTTGCTTATCTCTGGAATTTCAAAATCATGCAATTAGCTGGTAGCGCCATCGCTAGTAGCGTCACATATTTAACGCCATTGGTCGCTGTAATTGTCGGAGTAATTTTCTTAAGTGAGAAAGTTACTTGGAACGAACCAGTGGGAGCGCTCGTAGTTTTGCTTGGAGCGGCTATCGCCCAAGAGAGAATTAAACTAAAGAGCAGAACTAAATAGAGAATCCAACAGGTAATTCAAGTCGATGTGCCTGTAACAGATTCTTATCTCCTAAGATTTCGCGAGTCTGCTTATCTGCGACGATGATGCCACCAGATAAAATTACTGCTCGCTCACAGAGCTCAAGTGCATATGGGAGATCATGAGTAACCATCACTATCGTGATTGCCAGAGAGCGCAGGATATCGGCTAGTTCACGACGACTAGCTGGATCTAGATTAGAAGATGGCTCATCCAAAACAAGAATCTCTGGCTTCATCGCAAGCACTGTTGCGACAGCAACTCGTCGTCGTTGGCCGAAAGAGAGGTGATGCGGAGGTCGGTCCTTAAACTCGGTCATGCCAACAAGTTCGAGAGCTTCAATCACAACTCGATTGAGTTCATCGCCGCGAACGCCCATGTTGTAAGGACCAAAAGCAACATCTTCACCAACCGTTGGCATGAAAAGTTGATCATCAGGATCCTGAAAGACGATTCCTACTTTAGATCGAATAGAGCGCAGATTAGCTTTATCACTCGCATCAATCAATTGACCGGCAACTTTTACTTCACCGTGAGCAGCTGGGTGTATTCCGTTCATGTGCATGACAAGCGTTGTCTTGCCTGCACCGTTCGGGCCTAAGAGCGCGACTCTTTCACCTTGTCCAACTGTGAGGTTCACCCCAAAGAGCGCTTGATTACCATCGGGATAGGCAAAGGCAAGGTCTTTTATCTCAAGGCTCGGTGTGGTCATTATTTATCCATTCCAGTTGTGATGAGCAGAATAAGAAGTGCGACTAACGGTGCGGATAAGGCGATTGCCCATCGCACGAGCGGAACATGACGGCTCTCTTCATGGGGTAATTCGCCAGCGTAGCCGCGAGATAACATCGCAAGATGAATTCTTTCACCACGCTCGTATGATCGAATAAAGAGGGATGCTGCCACTGTTGCCAGAATTTTCCAATGCTTGATTCCAGTTGCTTCAAAACCACGAGACTCACGAGCAATCTTCATGCGCTCCATCTCATCGCTAATGACATTGACATAGCGCAACATAAAAGTTGCAATTTGAACCATCATCCGTGGCAGCTTTAATCGCTCTAATCCGCGCAAGATTTCACGAGCGGTGGTGCTGGTTGAAAGTATCACTGCAGTAAGTACCCCAATTGTGCCCTTAGCAACGATTGAGAGCGCCGCTTCGATGCCATCCTTATAGAGATCAAATGGTCCAACGTTTACTATTTCACCCTTGCCAAAGAACGGCATCAAAATCGCAAAGAAAATAAATGGGATCTCAATAAGAGCGCGCTTGCCCAGCGTGAATAGCGGAATCTTTGCAACCTTAGCTGTTATCAAGATGACGATGAGATAGCCGATAAATGCGCCCCACGTACTAATGGGTGTAGCAATACTGACGAAGATAAAGAAGAGCGCAGCAATGATTTTTACATGAGAGGGCAACTGATGCACAACCGAATGGCGGTGGATATAGAGCCTTTCGCCGACATCGTGGCCATGATGGTGTTGTTGCTCGTCTACTTTGATGGCTTGCTCTTATCTTTGCGTAAGAAGTAGAAGAGACCAACAGATATGCCCGCGGTACCAAGTACTCCTATAACACCGGAAAGCCCCACAGAGAGTCTTTCGTTATCCACGCCTTTGACTCCATAATCTGCCAGAGGGCCATCTGCAATCGCGTGGTCTTTTGCAGTGTCGAGAAAACCAATTTTTCCAGCGACCTTTTCAAGCCCATCAGGATTTGAAGATGCATAAAAAGAAACCACGCCAGCGAGTAAAAGTGAAACCAGTAGAGCGCCTATGTAAAACTTCTTATTTGAAATCATGGCTAAGCTTTTCTAATTTCTAGATTTGATGTTGTTGGTTTCCATCCGTAGACAAGATCAGGTCTGCTAGCAATAACAGCGCTTACTGCAAGACTGGTGATAACCGCTTCGCCAATACCAATCAGCAAGTGTGTACCAACCATTCCTGCCAAAACTGTAGTGACAGAGTAAGTTGCAGTACCACCTATTGCATATTGACCAACAAAACCAATGGCAGCCACGGGCACTGAAATAAATGCACCTACTGCCGCTGCAACAGGGATACTAGTTTTCTGTTTTGGAAGAACTTTACGGGCTGTCAAGAATGCACCATATCCAACCCACACTCCAAGCAGTGACATATTAAAAATACTTAATCCAAGGGCGCTCAATCCGCCATCTGCAAATAGAAATGCTTGCATAATCAAGACAACACTTAAGGCCAGCGTTGCAACATAAGGCCCGACCAAAATGGCTGCGAGCGCGCCACCGATCAAGTGACCACTTGTTCCTGCAGCAACAGGGAAATTGAGCATCTGTACTGCGAAGATAAATGTTGCGGTCAGACCTGCAAGCGGCGCGCTCTTCTCATCTAAGCTTTCGCGGGCGCCTTTAAGTGAAAGCGCGATACCGGCAGCTGCAATCGCTCCAAAGGTGGCAGAGGTAGGAAGATCGATAAACCCATCAGGAATATGCATCGCTCAAATCCTTCACTCGTTCTGGTCTCTCCCTCAGTAGGGCTAAATGCAAATCGTTTGCAAGTAGAAGGGTAGAGGGGGAGAAGGGCGAGCGCTACCTGAGAATGCGCTTAAATTATGTGAATTATCCGTCACTTTGGAGCGCTAAAGGCTAGAGTGCGGGAATCCAGTAGGTAGGCGCAGGAGTAGGTAGGCGCAGAACGGGGGTGGCATCTATGAGCAACGATGATGGCAACCGTGATGATGAGATTCTGACCGAGGAGATGCTCTGGGATCGAATCCCTGAAGTTTCTGGCGAAGAACGAGCCGATACCTATTACGAACTCAGCGCTCGCATATTTGCACGAGGGCAATATGACGAAGCTCTTGCGCTCGCTGAGACAGCACGCGATATTTACTCAGATCTCGGCGCTGAAGTTTCTAGCGATGGTTTAGCTCAAGCGTATTCAGCAATTGGTTACAACCTCAATCAACTTAAGCGGATGGATGAAGCTGCATCAGCGATGTCAAAGGCTGTAGAGATATTGCGCGAGAACAAATCTCCGATTGCGCTAGAGCTCGCCTGCACTTTAGGTGAGTGGTGGTATTCATCGAAAAATTATGAAAAAGTAATTGAGACCATGTATGAGTGCGCACAAGAGCATTTAGTTGATGGAAATATTATTGGTGCGGCCAATGATATGCATTTAATTGGATGCGCTCACCGTGAACTAAAGAATTACAACGAAGCAGTTATCTGCTTTAAAGAAGCCCGCGCATCATTTAAAGCTGAAAAAGAAGTTGTGCATGTCGCCCGCTGTGATCAGAAGATTGCCTCATGCTATTTTGAACTTGGTGATGGAGAAGCCGCACTTGAAGCAGCTCGCAAAGCGATTGATGTCTTTGATACAGCTCACGATCATCGTCGCGAAACTTTTGCGCTATTTGAATATGGCAAAGCTGAAATTCTTCTGGGACGACTTGAAGATGGCCTGGCAACACTAGATTCTGTTCTCCAGATTGCTGCCGATGAAGATGGTAAAGATTTCGAATTTATCGTAGATATCGAGAGCCGTATGGCTGGTGTAATGCGCCTACTTGGGCGTAATGAAGAGGCGGACGAAGTTGAACGTCGCTTACAAGCAATCCGCGAAATTATTGAATAAATCGAATTCTAGGATTTTCTAGGCAGGTGCTGCAACGCCCAGTGATACATCGCTATTGCACCTGCTGCTGATGCATTCATAGAACGCGTTGATCCATATTGTTCGATTGCATAAAGGACAGAGCACGCGGCGATACCTTCATCTGACATTCCAGCGCCCTCTTGCCCAAAAAGAAGCACACAGTTTTCGGGAAGTTCTGAACCTTCTAAATTACGTGAAGTGGGGACATTATCAATTCCAATGATTGGTAAGTCATTTTGCTGGCACCATTGTGAGAAGTCTTTGATAGTTGGATGGTGAATCACTGTGAGATATCGATCAGTGACCATCGCACCTCGCTTATTCCAATCGCGCTTGCCCACAATATGAACCGCAGAGACGTTAAAGGCATTCGCTGTTCGTACAACGGAACCAATATTTAGATCATGCTGCCAATTTTCAATTGCAATCTGCAGTTTATGTCGTTTAGTGTTGAGATCAGCGACAATTGCTGGCACGGACCAATATCTATAATGATCGAGCACGTTACGCCTATCACCATTTGCTAAGAGTTCAGGGTCGTATTGCTCCCCAACTGGAAGCGGATGGGGATGAGGGCCGACTCCTACCACCGGGAAAAATTCACCGGGACCAATCTCTGCAGGTGTATTGATTTCCATGAGAGCACTCTAAACTAGCTTTATGAAGACTATTTTTTATATCGCACTCGCAATCCACATTATTGCAATTCTAGGAATCCTCGGACTCCTTCTCTCTCAAATTGCCAAGAGCCCACGCAAGCTAAGCCCAGGAGTAATTCACGCTGGCCTAACGGCTCTGGTTGCCGGAATCGTCATGGTCGGTCTCTATGCCGAGGCAAAACCTGATGAGGTCCTTGATCATATGAAGGTTGGAGTAAAGACAGTTGTTCTCACGGCAATACTCCTCCTTGGTTATAAGAATGTGAAGAAAGCAGAGCTAAAGAGTTCGGTCTGGGGATCAATGTTGGCCCTGACTGTTGTAAATATCATTATTGCAGTCGGCTGGTAAAACTGATGAAGAGCAAGAAGGTTGTTGTATTCATCTCCTTAATATTGGCGATGAACGTAGTACAACAACAAACTGCTCAAGCTGCTGAACCTGCTGCAATTAAAGCTGCTTTTACCCAACTTGTTAAAAATAACAATCTAGCTAATCCTGCAGTCATTGTTGTCGATGAATCAACTGGTGAAGTGATTTTCGAAAAGAATTCATTAGTTGCGCGCAAACCTGCATCAGTGATTAAGTTAATTACGGGTGCAGCTGCATACACCTATCTCTCACCAAGTGATTCATATACAACTTCACTTTGGATGGGAATCGATACAAAGACCGCAGTTATCCAGGGCTCATTAGATCCTTGGACAACATTTAGTACGACGCAGGCAGATAAGCTAAAACGTACATCATTGGGAAAATTCGCTTACAGCGCCATGACGGCAATAGGTAAAGCCAATGCGGGAGATTATGAAGGCACAACGCTTTACTACAGCAACTTGTATCCGCAGGATGTAGCCGCCCTAAAGACTTACTTTAAAGAACGCAATCTTGCGATAGTTTTGGAAAAAGTGAGTGATAATCAAGCAAAAGAGCTCTCGTTAAACCAAATTCTCACCTCTACATCGCCTACGTTGCAGGTGATTACAGATTGGATGATGACGTGGAGCGATAATGTTTTAGCTGAAAGAATCGCTCGATCTGCTGCTAGTGCAGCTGGATTTACTCGTGATTATGCCGGCGTAGCAAAGGTCTTCCGCAAGTTAATGACCGGTCTCGGAATTGATACCAAGAATCTCGTAGTAAAAGATGGCAGTGGTTTATCGCGTGAGAATCGTGTTACTGCCCAACAAATTTCACAACTATTGATGGTGATTGCAAGAGATGAAAAGCTCGGATCGTTGATTACTGGACTTCCGATTGGGGGAGTAACTGGCACCTTAACTGAGAGGTTTATCGAAACGGCGCCATCTGCAATTGGTTTGGTACGTGCCAAAACTGGAACGCTAAATGGAACAACCAATCTTGCCGGATATGTTGAATCAGAGAATAAAGAGTACATCTTTGTGATTATCGCTGATAAACATAGCCGTAGCTACACTGTTACTAAGCGAGTGAGAGAAAGTGTAGATAAGGCCCTGGGGAAGATAGCAAAACCGTTGCTTCCTCTTTTCCTACCGGTAGATACGAGTACTGCAATTAGTGAGAGTGTGACTACAACAGTCGGCTAGATATTAATCGCGATCATCATCATCGTCATCGTCATCATCATCATCATCATCATCTCCGCCGCCATTAAGCGTAGGATTTGTAATTCCATTCATTGATTGAGGCGCAGCGACAGTTGTATTCTTTACAGCGCTTACTGCATTAGCGCTCTGCGCAGGTGTCTCTGTTGCCGCAGAAGTCGCAGCAGTGGCAGTAGTAGTTTGTGCAACTTCACCTGAAGTGACTGTGCTCATTGAGGTACTAGCCAGGTTGCTAGTTGGAGAAGAGTCAAAATTAATAGAACCGTTGGCAAAGAATGTGCCAAAGGCCACTATGGCAAGGGCCAGAATTGCTGTAGCGGCAGGAAGCTTCTTATCAACTCTGCGCACTTGAGCAGATGGAGCGCTCTTCTCGGTAAGGGCAAACCAATCGGGCTTCTTTGGAGATGTGTTTGGGGTCATAGGTGACTCCTTTCAATAAGTTGAAGATAGAGCTTGACGCTGAGAAAGCGCTGGGAGCTAGCGTGAAGCTTTCTACTAATCGCCATTAGGCTAGGCGTGTGAGCAAATTAAGGGCCTATATCGACTTGATGAAGCTTCGTGTAGTCGAACTTTTGATCATTACAACGGTCCCGGCAGTAGTCCTCGCCGAGCGCGGATTTCCATCCATCTCACTTCTATTTTGGACATTAGTTGGCGGAACCCTGGCAGCGGGATCGGCCAATGCATTTAATATGGTGATCGAATCTGAGCGCGATAAGTTAATGAAACGTACCGCCAAGCGACCGCTCGTAACTGGCGTCGTATCTCGTACAGAAGCTGCAATCTTCGCCACTCTTATTGGGCTTTTATCGCTTCTAATCTTCTATCAATTTACAACTCTGCTAGCGACAATCCTTACAGCAATTGCAATTGCATACTATGTAATTGTTTACACAATTGCGCTTAAGCCTCATACCTCACAGAACATTGTGTGGGGTGGCGCTGCCGGATGCATGCCGGTTCTCATCGGTTGGGCCGCAGTTACCAATTCTTTAACTTGGGTTCCGGTCGCATTTTTTATGGTGATTTTCTTCTGGACACCGCCACACTTTTGGGCGCTTGCAATTAAATATAAAGATGATTACTCAGCCGCAGGAATTCCAATGCTTCCCTCTGTTGCTACGCGCGCAAATGTTATTGGGCAGATGTGGTTTCATACCATCGCGATGGTACTTTCATCTACAGCGCTTATTCAATTAGCAGAGTTACCTGTTTGGACCCTCATGGCAACGGTTGCACTAGGCGCAGTCTTTACTTTCCAATTATTTGCACTGAAAGAAAATTCAGATAATTACAATAAAGTTGCCGGCGCAATATTTCATTGGTCAATTACTTATTTGACCGCGCTTTCAATTCTTTTGGTTGTGGCTCAGCTTTTAAGCGCTTGATCTATATCTTTAATCAAGTCATCAACATGCTCAAGCCCCACTGATAAGCGAACAACAGAAGGCGTTATCCCCATACCCGCCTGGACCTCTGGAGATAAACGGCGATGTGTAGTTGAAGATGGATGGGTAATAAGTGATTTGCTATCACCCAAATTATTTGAGATATCGATTATTCGTAGCGAATCCATAAACTTGAAGGCATCCTTCTGGCTGCCCTTAAATTCGATTCCAATTGTTGTGCCACCGCCAGTCATCTGTTTCTTGATCACGGCAGCATCAGGGTGTGAGGCGAGCCCTGGATATCGCACGCTCTTGATCTCGGAACGACTCTCAAGGTACTCAGCAATTTTCTGCGTAGATGCATTCATTTGTGTAACACGCATCTCCATTGTTTCAAGTGACTTAAGAAGTACCCATGCATTAAAGGCACTTAGTGAAGGTCCGGTATGACGTGTAAATGGAACCAACTTCTCTTGAATATACGAGAATGATCCAAGCAGTGCTCCTGCCAATACGCGACCCTGTCCATCAATATGTTTTGTTGCAGAGTACATAACGACATCTGCGCCTAGCTCGAGTGGTCGCTGAAAAATAGGTGAGGCCATTACGTTATCAACAATGACGGTAGCTCCAACTTTATGCGCTAGTTCACTGACTGCGCGAATATCCGTAATCTCCATCAGAGGATTACTTGGGGTTTCGATGAAGACCGCTTTAGTTGGCTTGGATAGAGCTTTCTCCCAAGCGCCAAGATCATTGGCCTTGACTAGTTCGTAAGTGACTCCCCATTTAGGAAGAATTTCTGTGATGACAACGTGGCATGAGCTAAACATTGCTGCCGATGCAACTATGTGATCGCCAGCTTCGACTAAACAGGCGAGAGATGCAAAGACTGCAGCCATTCCAGAGCTAAACGAGTGTGCGTATTCAGCGCCTTCAATAGCCGCAAGCCTTTTTTCAAAAACTTCGACTGTTGGGTTATGAAAACGACTATAAAGAAAATGATCAGTCTGATCAGTAAATGAATCGAGAGCTTCTTGCGCTGACGAGTAAGTAAAACCACTTGTCAGAAAGAGAGCCTCAGAAGTTTCACCGAAACCGGTACGGGATAACCCCGCACGGACCGCATCAGTCTGTGAATTAGTCTCCCAATCTGGTTCAGGCCGCTGATTGCGCGGTTGGTATCCCCAGCTCTCTTTACTCATGTCAGAATTCTAGAGGTTATAGTGTCGCCTATGAGCACAAATGCATCCGTCGGCAAAAATGCTATTGAAGTCCATGGCCTGACGAAGAGATATAAGAACCTAGCTGCCCTTTCTGAGGCGAATTTTTCAGTTCCGACCGGAACAATCTGTGGCTTTGTAGGACCAAACGGTGCCGGCAAGACCACCACCATTCGCATGCTCCTTGGACTAATTACTCCTACCGAGGGCAGCGCCCATGTTCTTGGTTTTCCTGTCTCCGAGCCCGAGAAATATCTCTCTCAAGTTGGCGCGATGATTGAAGGACCAGCTTTCTATCCGGCACTCACCGGAATCGAGAATTTACGAGTTCTGGCGACCATGGGAAATATCGCACAGGAAAGGGTTGCAGAACTCATTGATCTAGTTGGCTTGCAAGGTCGCGGGGGAGATAAGTACAAAACGTATTCTCTTGGCATGAAGCAGAGATTAGGTATCGCTGCAGCACTTCTACCTAATCCACAATTGCTGATTCTCGACGAGCCCACCAATGGTTTAGATCCTGAAGGAATTCAAGAAGTTCGTGATCTGATTAAGAAATTAGCGGGTGAAGGAAAAACCATTTTCGTTTCATCGCACTTACTTTCTGAGCTCGAAATAATCTCTCAATACATTGTGATGCTCCGTAAAGGTGAAGTTGTCTTTTCGGGCCCAATTGAAGAACTTCTCTTTGCGCAGAAGCCAACGATTATCGTAAAGACCGAAGTGCTTTCAGATTTAGAAAAAATTGTTGCGATCGCAGAAGCTGCAGGGCACCCTGCAGTAATTCGTCACGGGGAGGCTCACATCGAAGGGCCTCACGAATGGGCAGCAACCCTGAACCGCACTGCATTCGAAGCTGGCATTGTGCTCTCGCAACTCAATCCAACTATGCCAAACCTTGAAGAGACATTCTTCGAGATGACTGGAGCCCGCTAATGTTTAAAGTCTTTCAAGCAGAATGGCGCAAACTACGTCGCCCAGTTCTTGTCCTCGGCTCTCTCGCCTCATCACTCTTTTTCACAGTGTTAGTCACTGTCTTTATGTTTAAAAATATTGACAATCCACAAGGCAATGCAGATCGAGGTGCAAGCATTGGCCGCCCGATTCTTGAAAGTGCCTCAGGATCAATAACCGCGGTTTCACAGGTTGGCCTCTTTTTGGGTATCACTGCACTCTGTATCTTTGCTGCCCAAAGTGCACAGGAATACACATACGGAACCTTGCGCAATCTTCTTGTCCGTCAGCCAGCCCGCCTCAAACTTCTGGCAGGCAAATTTGCTGCGATGAAATCCTTTGCCTTATTGATTGCGGTCGTAAATATCTCTGTAAGTATTGCAATCGCATTTACCCTCTCAGATGGCGCAAAGGTTTCAACTGCTATGTGGTTTACAAACGAAGGTTTGGCTGCAATCGCAAGATCCTCGCTCAATATCTTTATATCAATCGTGTATTTCGGTGTCTTAGGAATAACGCTTGGATTGATATTCAGATCCCCAATTTCTTCAATATCTATCGGTGTTATCTGGTCATTGATTCTTGAAGGCCTCCTCTTTTTTGTAAATGAAAACATTCCAAAGTGGACCCCAGTTTCACAATTCAACACAATTGCTGCAGGTGGTAGCGCAGATATTTCATATACGCATGCGCTAACTCTGGGAACTTCCTATGTATTTCTTGGAACAATCATCTCTGCGATTCTCTTTGCAAAGAGAGATGTGGCTAACTAACGACACAAGCTCGCTAGCGGATGCGTAGAGCTCTCCTCTCACTTATTCTTTACGTATGCGCAAGAAATCTGCAATTGCCCTCATTTTGATGGCATCGCTGACCCTTGCCACAACGCCGGCAATTGCTAAGCCGAAGAAACCAACGCTCGCGGAGATTGAGGCTGCCAAGAAGGCGGAGAGTGCAAAGAAGAAGGCAGCCGATGCTGCTGCTAAAAAATTAGCCTCCGCCAATCAAACTTTGCGTGCGTTAACCGCAAAGGCGGTGGCAGCACGTGCGCTCTATCAAAAAGCTCAAGCAGAACTTAATGTCGCAACTGCCGCTGCAACTGCCGCAGCGGCTCATGCCGCAGAGACAGCGCTAGCTGTTTCTGATGCACATAAGACAATTGGAAAGATGGCAGCGAATGCATACATCCTTGGTGGAAGTCTCACTGATATTCAACCTCTACTGAGCGCTAATGGACCACAGGATTTGATTGATCAGCTCGCAACTCTTAACACATTAGGTGCGCGTAATTCAACTGCGTTAGAACGTTTTAAGGCCGCCGAAGTAGTTGCAAAGGCAGCAAAAGCTAAGGCAGATGAAGCACGTGTCATCCAGGCAGCGGCAACCGCGAAAGTAGCTGCAGCAAAGAAAGTCGCTGATGATGCGCAGGCACTTCAGCAAGCAGAGGTAGATAAGCTTCGCAAAGTTCAAGATAAGTTAATCAAGGAACTAGCCAACGCAAAGAATGTGCGCATCACTCTTGAACAGCAACGCCAACTCGCTTTACTTGAAGAGAGCCAGGCACAAACGGCAACTACGACAATTAATCAAGCGAAAGTTTGGCCAGATATTGGATTCAAGGGGCGCTCAACAACTCGAACAACAGAGGCGCAACGGTTGAAGGCAGTCGCCTTTGCGCAGAAGCAAGTTGAATGGCGACCACGCAAGCCTTACGTATGGGGAAGTGAAGGTCCAAATTCATTTGACTGTTCTGGACTTGTCTACGCTGCATACCGCGCAGCCGGTTTGGGGTGGCCAAATTGGGATCGCCTTAACTCAGCGCTATACGCTGGTTATACATACCATGTTCCGCTCACTCAATTGCAACCAGGCGACTTACTCTTCTATTCTTACAAAGGAACAATCTCAACGATTCACCACATCACCATTTATGCCGGTAACGGAATGATGTGGGAAGCAAATTCCAAGAATGTTGGCTTGATTTACTCGAGCATTTACTCGGTAAAGGGTCTCATGCCATTCGGCGGCCGAGTTTAAGAATGATTGATGCAATCGTTTCTATTCGAAACGCAGTGCGCCCACATTTAGAAAAACTCGAACCCGGTGAGCCATTTCTAGTAGCAGTTTCAGGTGGCGCCGATTCACTCGCCCTCGCATATGCTCTAATGCTAGAAGCGAAACCACTTGCGCTGCGTCCGCTGGCAATCACAATTGATCATCAGCTTCAGAAAGATTCGCACTTGCAAGCAGAGAAAGTAAAGAAGCAATTAGAGGAGATGGGTTATGTTCATATTTTTATTGAAAAGGTTCTGGTCGTTCCTCAGTCCGGCCTCGAAGCTGACGCTCGTGACGTACGTTACAAGGCTCTTAATAAAAAATCTCAAGAAGAGAAAGCCTCCAAAGTCTTCCTAGGTCATACCTCAAATGATCAGGCCGAAACAGTTCTGCTTGGATTAGCAAGAGGTTCGGGAACTCGTTCGCTTTCAGCAATGGCAGAAGAAAATGGAATCTATATTCGTCCACTGCTTTCACTCTCTCGTGAAATCACTGAACGAGCCTGCAAAGAATCTAATCTGGATTATTGGAGTGATCCTCATAATGAAGATTCAAAATATTCACGTGTAAAAATTCGCCGCGAGGTAATTCCATATTTAGAGCAGAACCTTGATCCCGGAATCAGCGGAGCGCTCATTCGTTCTGCATCCCTTCTTCGAGATGATGGTGAAGCCCTCGATCACTGGGCAGATAACGAGGCGCAATCATTGGATCTAGCCGATATCGATTGCCTCTATCTGGCCGGCCTTCCCCGCGCTATTCGCACAAGAATTCTCAGATTGGCAGCCCTGGCGGCCGGTGTCACCCCAGGGACCCTCTCTTTTGAGCAGATTGGGGCCCTGGATGCCCTGGTTTCACGCTGGAATGGGCAAGGAGAGGTCAGCCTGGCTGGCGGTGTGAAGGTTGCGCGAATTTCGGGCAGACTGTCTCTCTCAGTCAGGCGTGAATAGTCAGGCGTGAATCGAAATATAGAGGAGCCCATCAGGTGGATTTAGCATCAGTCGGAAACGATGTCGAGCGAATAATTGCTACAGAGGCAGAGCTTAAAGAGAGAGTTGCTCAATTAGCTGCCCAAGTAGATGCTGATTACCAGGGTAAGAACTTTCTTTTAGTGGGTGTTCTTAAAGGCGCAATCATGGCGATGG
>CAEZSP010000017.1_pt1 | contig 20263 bp, 16 predicted proteins | sample 7263991 | NCBI WGS metagenome assembly CAEZSP01 (sample SAMEA6813780, study PRJEB35770) | uncultured Candidatus Planktophila sp. | biome: Freshwater; feature: Freshwater reservoir; material: water | place: Czech Republic | collected 2017-04-14 | depth 0.5m m | reverse complement strand
CACTCTTTCGGGCACCCCACAGATCCGCGAGCGCTGGAAGCGCGGAGTATCTCTTGTGCAAGGCTCACTCGGTGAGGCAATCGGCAAGGTCTATGTCGATCTCTACTTCCCAGCGCAGGCAAAGAGCGAGATGCTCGAGCTCGTTGATAACTTAAAAATCGCCTACCGCCAGAGCATCGAAACCTTGCCATGGATGAGCGATGCCACCAAAGCTAAGGCTCTCGAAAAGCTTGCCAAATTTATCGCCAAGATTGGATATCCCGATAAGTGGCGTGATTACTCAACTCTTGAAATCAAAGCAGATGACTTAATTGGCAACCTGCAACGTATCGCTGCCTTTGGCCATGCCTATGAAGTCGCCAAGATTGGTAAGCCGGTTGATAAAGATGAATGGCATATGACGCCGCAGACAGTCAATGCTTATTACAACCCACTGATGAACGAGATTGTTTTCCCGGCTGCAATCCTGCAGAGCCCATTCTTTAGCCTTACCTCAGATGCTGCAGCAAACTATGGTGGCATTGGTTCTGTCATCGGCCACGAGATTGGCCACGGCTTTGATGATCAAGGTTCTAAATACGATGGCGATGGCAATATGGTCGATTGGTGGGTCGATAGCGACCGCGAAGCCTTTGAAAAATTAGCCGCCCTGCTCATCGAACAATTCGATGCGCTATCTCCTGCTGCGACCCCCGATGTTCATGTCAATGGTGCATTTACAGTTGGTGAAAACATTGGCGATCTATCTGGCCTTGAAATCTCATTTAAAGCCTACAAATACTCACTTCAGGGCGCCGACGCACCTGTCATTGATGGCTGGACCGGGGATCAGCGATTCTTCTTAGCTTATGCCCAAGCCTGGCGCGGTAAGAGTCGGCCAGAGGAAATCAGACGTCGCATCGCAACAGATCCGCATTCACCAGATGAATTTCGTTGCAATCAGATTGTGCGCAATCTCGATGCCTTCTATCAAGCATTTGATGTCAAGCCAACGGATCAGATGTGGCTAGATCCTTCTCAACGCGTCAAGATTTGGTAGCGGCTAACCAAGTAACTCTTGCGCTTGGCCCAAAATCTCTTCGCGGTATTGCGTGATGAGCGAGATGTGGCCATGGCCTGGCACAAAGTTAAGCTTTGCTCCAGGGATATGTTTTTCAAGCCAATATGAATGTGCGTGAGGCACCATTAAATCTTGATCGCCTTGCCAAATCTGAACCGGTTTTGCAATCTCGGCCAGGTTAAATCCCCACGGTTGAATAAAGGCGATGTCATCATCGATCCAGCCATCAAAGCTGACAGCTAAACCTTTCCGCATTGTTACAGCCATCTCATCAGCGAAGTCGCCTTTAATAACTGCCTTGTCGGCATCACTAATCAACCCGCCAAATGAATCGCGCACTTCTGCGCCAGTGACATCTTTAAATGGGTGGGCATTTGCCTCCATCCATGCAGAGATAGCTGCTTCGCCTTTAAGGGCTTCACCAAATTCTTCATGGTTCTCTGGCCCCATACCTTCAAGGAAATCTAGATCTGCGGCGCCGTACTCGCCAACTCCGGCCAAAGTAATTGCGCCTTTATTGCCGCGCATCAAAGTTGTTGCAAGTGCATGAGGACCGCCACCTGACCAACCAATTGAGATGAAATCTGTGATTCCAAAACTATCGAGGAGCTCGCGAATATCATCATTATTTGATGTAACTGTGCGACCTTCGTTGCGGTCACTGACGCCATAACCAGCGCGGCTATATGTGAATGCTCGTATGCCACGGGTGGCAGCTAAATCAAGCCATGAGGACCAGGCAGAGGCATGCCCAGGTGTTCCATGATGAAAAACGATTGCGCTCGTCGATGCGATTGCATTATCGAAGTATTCAAAGAAGCGGCCATCGGTGAGCTTTAATGTGGGCATTATTGAAGTGTAATCGCGTGCGCGCGAGTCTGCCAGAATAGAGCTATGGAATCCGGCACTAAATTTAATGAAGGTTTTGGATTTGAGATTGTCGCAGCTGGCGAAAATGGGTTAGCCCGTGCCGGAACAATCACAACTCCACATGGCCAGATTCAGACACCTGCATTTATCCCGGTTGGTACCAAGGCAACCGTTAAATCAGTACTTCCGGAAGCAATGGAAGACCTTGGATCGCAAGCTCTACTTTCTAATGCTTACCACCTCTACTTGCAACCAGGTCCAGACGTTTTGGATGAGGCAGGCGGTCTAGGAAAGTTTATGAATTGGGATAAGCCAACTTTTACAGATAGCGGTGGCTTTCAAGTTCTCTCACTTGGAGTCGGATTTAAGAAAGTCTTGGCGATGGATGCTACGACCTTTCGCTCAGATCAAGTGATTGCCGGTAATAAAGAGCGGTTAGCACACGTTGATGATGAAGGCGTCACCTTTAAATCTCACCTCGATGGATCAATGCACCGCTTTAGCTCTGAAATCTCAATGCAGATTCAACATAAAATCGGTGCTGACATAATTTTTGCCTTCGATGAATGCACCACGTTGCATAACACTCGCCCTTATCAAGAGCTTGCTCTCAAACGAACCCACGATTGGGCAATCCGTTGTCTTGATGAACATCAGCGATTAACGATTGAGCGAAGCGATAAGCCCTACCAAGCCCTTTTTGGCGTTATTCAGGGCGCCCAATATGAAGATTTGCGTAAAGAAGCTGCTGCCGACCTGGGTTCGATGACCTCATCAGGTGTCTCCTTCGATGGTTTCGGCATCGGTGGCGCGCTCGATAAAGATTCTCTCGGCACAATCGTTGGATGGGTTAACTCGACCTTGCCGCAAGAAAAGCCTAAGCATTTACTTGGGATCGGCGCACCGGAAGATCTCTTCGTGGGTGTAGAAAATGGCGTGGATACCTTTGACTGTGTTCTCGCCTCTCGCATCGCTAGAACCAGCGCTGTCTACACAATGACCGGTCGCTTTAATGTTTCAAATAAGCCATTTACGCGTGATTTCAATCCGATTGATTATGAATGCGATTGCTATACCTGCAAGAACTACACCCGCGCTTATCTCTGTCACTTATTCCGCGGAAAAGAGATGCTTGCAGCCACTCTTGCCACTATCCATAATGAACGATTTATCGTGCGTCTAGTTGATCAGATGCGTGCCGCGCTCATCGACGGAACGTTCTATGATTTAAAGGCGGACTTTATGGGGCGCTATAAACATAAGTCTGGCCAGAGTCGAGATTAATCAAAACCCTGTTTTAGTGATGTGAAAGTTTAATATCGTCGGCTTCACTGCCGACAGGATTCCAGCCGCCCGGAATCAAATCATCTGCCTCTTCTGGCCCCCAAGAGCCTTCAGCATATGAATGAACCGGATCGGGACTGCTAAGAATCTCATCGAGAATTGCCCATGAATGTAAAACCGCATCGATACGAGTAAATCTGAAGTGATCGCCTAACATCGCAGCACGCAGTAAACGTTCGTAAGGGCCTTGGCGGTCACCAAATTCAGTGAAGAATTCAACGGATAGATCCACAGTCTCTGAAACTAACTTTGTTCCGGGCTTCTTCGCCTGAAGTGAGATATCTACGCCATCTTGCGCACCTAATCTAAAGCGAACTTGATTTGATTCAGCTCGTCCAAAGAGGGCACGTGGTGGCTGTTTAAATTCAACAATTACTTCCAGAACCGTCTCTGGCATCTTTTTACCGGTGCGCAAGTAAATAGGAACGCCAGCCCAGCGCCAGTTATCTATAAAGAGCTTCATGGCAACAAAAGTCTCAGTATCCGAATCCTTGGCTACGCCTTCTTCATCTAGGTAGCCGACAAACTGTCCACGAACTACATCACCTTTTTTGATTTCGCGGATGGCAGAGAGCACCTTGATCTTCTCATTCTGCATCGCTTCAGAGTTCATATCAATCGGTGGCTCCATCGTGAGCATTGTAAGAACCTGCAATAAGTGGTTCTGCAACACATCTCGGGTCGCTCCAACACCATCGTAGAACTTGCCACGTCCCTCTATGCCGAAGCTTTCAGCCATGGTGATCTGGATATTGGAAACATAGTTGCGGTTCCAGACCGGCTCAAAGAGGGTGTTAGCGAAACGAAAAACTAAGAGATCTTCAACGGCTTCTTTACCAAGGTAATGATCGATACGGAAAATCTGCTCTTCCGGCAATAGCTTCTTCAGTTCGGCATCGAGAGCCTTAGCTGACTCCAAATTGCGGCCAAAGGGTTTTTCCACAACCACTCTTGCTCGCTTGGTAATACCAACAGCAGCAAGCGATTCAGTAATCGTTGCAAAGAATTCAGGTGCGATAGCTAGGTAAATAACCGGTAATTTGAAGTCTTTTAGGGCTTCTGCAAGCTCAACAAAAGTTTTAGGATTCGAATAATCGCCAACAATGAGTTTTACCTCGGTAAGTACCTTGCGCAAAATCTCTTCATCGGCATCTGGTTTGCGGGCACGGATCGCTGATTCGACATTTTCGCGGAATATCTCTTGTGTCCACTTTGATGATGCTACGCCAATAACCGGCATATCAAGCTGACCTAGCTCTTCTAGATCATAGAGAGCTGGTAACAATTTCTTCTTAGCCAAATCTCCAGTAGCACCGAAGAGGACTAATACATCTGCTTTGCTCAAAACTTATGCCTTTGGTTTTTCGTTATGGCCGCCAAATTTATAGCGCATCGCACTTAGTACGCGATTGGCAAATTCATCATTATTGCGAGATGCAAAACGTGAATAGAGTGAAGCGCTTAATACATGTGCTGGAATGCCAGCCTCGATTGCTGCCTGTACAGTCCAGCGACCTTCACCACTATCGCTTACCTCTGATGAATACTCTTTAAGCTCGCTCGATTCGTTGAGTGCTTGTGCGGTGAGATCTAATAACCATGAAGCCACAACGCTTCCGCGGCGCCAAACCTCTGTAATCTCTGGAATATCAAGCTCATATGCCGGGGTCATCTCATCGGCTGCTTCAAAGATTGCTAAACCTTCTGCAAAAGCCGCCATCATTCCGTACTCAATTCCGTTGTGAATCATCTTTACAAAGTGACCAGCACCTGTAGGCCCGCAATGCAAATATCCGTATTCAGCCTGTGACGGTTCTCCTGAGCGACCAGGTGTTCGCATCGCTGCTTCAACTCCTGGAGCGAGCGCCTTAAAGATTGGGTCAAGAGATGCAACAACAGATTTATCTCCACCGATCATCAGCGAATATCCGCGTTCGAGACCGTAGACACCGCCGGATGTTCCGACATCAACAAAATTAATTCCTAGACCTTTGAGCATCTCTGCATTCATTAAGTCATTCTTATAATAACTATTTCCACCGTCGATAATTGTGTCGCCTGGCGACAGCACGGCAGCTACTGCAGCAATTGTTGAATCTGTAACACCAGCAGGGACCATAACCCAGACGGTTCGTGGCGCAGAGAGCTTTGCCGCGAAATCAGCGAGGTCGGTAGAACCAATTGAGCCCTCTGCTGCGAGAGCGGCTACAGAATCGGGAGATACGTCATAGACAATTGATGTGATCTGGTGATTGGCCAACCTGCGCACGATATTTGCGCCCATTCGCCCAAGGCCGATCATGCCAAAATTTGTTGAACTCATCGCTGGTTGCCTATCCACTGTCTGCCAGTTTGCTGCGTGAAACCTCAACTCTGAGGCGAATATGGGCTCAGTCTAGTCGATGTGAGCTCAATCAGCGAGGAAGGCGGCTTGATCGAGCATCAAGCGAGTGCGCTCAACCGCACTTACATAGCTAGCAGGTATTGATGTGTCACCCTCAATTATCTTCGCAACCGCATCTGCCTTGGATTCACCTGCAGCAACAATCCAGACTTCACGGCCTTGATTGATGAAATTCATAGTAAATGAGATTCGCGCTGACGGTGGTTTAGGTGAATCAGTAATTGCAAAAATATCGCGCTCATCATCAAGGTCTGCGGTGCCCGGGAAGAGTGATGCCACATGCCCATCCGGTCCTAACCCCAAAATATTGAGATCAATCACAACATCGTCCAGCGCTGATTGATAATCGATAACTGCATCAGAGATGGACTTGCCAGAATCTGAAGCAATTGATTCGTGAACAGTGATGTTGGAATTCAGTAGCTTTCCATGGAGCGGATAAGCATTTCTTTCATCGCTATCACTTGCCACAAATCTTTCATCGCTCCACCAGATTTGCAGACCAGAATACATTTCTGGTGCCTGGTTCCATGTTGAAACCAATGATGCAGAGATTGCATTTCCGAGCGTTCCGCCAGTGAGAACTAAATGAAAAATGCCGTGTGAGAGAAGTCGATCCTCAATTACTTGTAGCGCTTGAGCAGAAACTTCACGAACAAGTTCTTCTTGGTTTGCATAAATTGTGAGGTCAAGCTGGCTATCAAAATCAGAGATGCCGTCGATGTCGAAATCTTCACTCATCCAAGGTTCCCCCATCGCGCTTTAAAGTTTTTAGAGCTCTCTTCATAGATATTCTCAGGCCCATCGATTTCATCCAACTGTTGACCCATGAATTTGAAGCCAAAATATTCGATTACTTTTATTGAAGCGAGATTATCTGGGCTGACTGTATATCGAAGGGTCTTCACTTCTGGGAACTCACACGCCCAGAGCCACATTCCAGTTAGCGCTTCTTTCGCAAAGCCTTGCCGCTGGAAAGCATCTTCGATTCCTAGGCCAATCTCGATCATTCCGCTGCTATCGGGTGCTCCATGAAAACTTGTGCTGCCAATGATTTCGCGAGATTCTGCCAGAACAATGAAGCGAACAAACCATTTATTCACTTCAGGTTTCTCTTTTACCTGCGGAACCCGCCAGGCAAGCGGACCAGAGGATGCAATTAAGTTTTGGTGAGGGTTGGTGAAATTTCTTCCGGCAATTGCCAGGTGGTCATCTTTATCTTCGAAGAGTGCGATCAAACCGGGTACGGGGATGTGGTGAAGCTCTAGCCGTGAAGTGATTATCGGGGCTTCATACACTTACCTAGTATCCAAGAAAGCTTACCGAGTATCAAAAATCTAGAGCAAGAAGAGCGAGGTTGCCTTCTCGACCGCCTCTTTTCTGCCCTCAACCTCCATTTTGCGATAGAGATTTTTTAGGTGTGTCTTCATGGTGTTCTGCGAGATATGCAACTCGCCTGCAATCACCGTCAGCGTGCGACCAGTAGATAGTTGTCTCAGGATTTCAAGCTCGCGCTTGGTAAGCGTTGGACGGCCTTCTGTCATTGTGGATCCCCTATCTCGCATTCTCGTTGCCATAGCACTAGCTAACTCTTCGTTATAGACCGTTGGATTCTCATTAGCAATCTTGAGAATGAGATTTCCAATTTCATTGTTCTGACGCAAAAAGGTCTCTTTCGCTCCAACTTGCGAGGCAACTTTCAGGGCTTTCTGCAAATGAGTGAGAGATACATTTTCACTTTCAATGTTGAGTGAGGCCTCTGTCAGATACTTCCAAATCTGCTCACGTGGGGTGCGCTCCGAAAGCTGCTTAGCATCAATCAAACTCTTCTTGTGATTACGATGCTCATCAACTTCCTGTTGCATCTGTCTTGCATGTCTAACGTTTGGCGCACGCGCAATGAGCTGTTCAAGTCGATCGAAATCTTTGAGATTCTTTCTAATAAACATTTCATTAAGGTCAATCATTCCGTTTAATGAGTTACTAAACTGAAAAGATGCAATGAGTTCCCGAGCACTTCTGATTCTTTCAATTGCATCCTTCTGACGATTATTGATACATAAATCTTGAATAAGATGGTTATCCGCTGCCAGGTACCAATGCCATTGCCTCCATTGATACGCTAAATGTTTAACCTCTTCTAGTAAGGTAATCGCTTCTTGATGCCTTGAGAACTCGAGTAAACACCTTGCCTTCACATACATCGCATCGAGTGGCCCATGAATACCAACAAATCCATGCTTGTTGCACTCAGTCAGAACCATTGATGCCATTTCATACGCGCTTCGATATTCACCTCGTTGATGGAGTGCCATGGCCTCAATAGAAAGAACGAAGGCATGGGAAGTAGGTAGAAGAGTTTCGTGGCTCATTACTTTTACAGAGGCTGCAATTTCTTCAACGCGCTCGGTGTCATCAAAAATATAATGACAGGTTGTCAAAACTCGTAAGAGATTAATCCTGTCATCTATACCCAGATAACAGGTTGGTGACGCATATATGGCTCGTTGAACGCTGCGATCTACATCTTCAAAGTTACCTACACTCACATTGATATAGGAGCTAATTCCGGCAAGGTATTGCAGATAAAACTCTTTAGCTGGTGATTTCTCTGCCCCGGCCGCAAGTCTTTCAGACTCGATTTTTACCGCGGAGAAATCTAGATTTACGAGAAGTCCAACGATTTTTACGGTCAGGCTCTTCAGATATCCCTCGTCGGGATTGAGTGCGGCAAAGGCCGACCACCGAACTAGGTCTCCACCTAAACCTTGCGCCTGCTTCATGCGCGCGGCATCAGGAAAGAGTTCTGCAATCTTTGCAGCATCTCCCGCTTGAAAGGCGTGCTCAATCGCTAATGGGATATTTCGTCTCTTCTCAAAGTAATCTATAAGGCTTTGATGTAGCGCCTGCTTTATCTCAGGCTTAGCACGCATTCTCTCAAGTAAGACTTCTCGAACCATAGGAGAGAAAACAAAGGTGTGGTTACTTTGACGTGAAGATGTAAAAATTTCCCCTTTTATCGAAATAGCCGTAATTAGATCAAATGAGTAATCCGTGCCAAGTAAATACTCAGCAAGCTCATAGTCGAAAACTTCAACTATAGATAAGGTTTCTACTGTTTTAACCACCTTTGAATCAAGGTTACTTAGTACAAATAGAGCCAATTCGCGAAGTGGCTCAGTGTGCGAACTCATTAATCGAGAGATATCTAAATCAAATTTCTTACTTTGTAAGTGCTCGAGTAGTAACGAAGTAGCAGCTGGCCATCCTTGTGCAGAATTCAAAATCTCTCTACTTTTGGTATCTAATTTAGGCTCTGCATTTTGTGTAAGAGCAGTCATCTCCTCATCGCTAAAACGTAAATCTTCAATCGTAAGGACCTTAACGGGCCCTCGTGAAGCACAGGTTGCGTATATGGATTCGATTGCTTCTCTTCGGATTACTACAAAGTGAATATTGCTCGGAAATTGTTCGAGAAGTTGATTTGCAATATCGACATCGGAAGAGCGTTCCGTTCTCAAATTATCGAGTACAAAAATAAAGTCTTCGTTGTGCTGCAACAATTCGTTTCCCCAGCGACGTACAACTTCAGTGGGACGCATTGGTTGCTCTCGCTCGAACCATTGACCGAAACCAGGAATAAGGTTTCGTGTTGCAGCAATCATCATCGCTGACATTTCATTGAGGGAATCGGTTTCGGCAACTGTCATCCAAATTACTTTTTTGCCCTGCGCCCATTGCGCAACGAGAGAACTTTTTCCGTAACCCGCCGGGGCGATCACGAAGGTTGTTCCTGGCGCGCTGTTATTAATTAACGGGAAAAGGTGTTTACGGGCTAGATAACCCGGCGGAAGTGTCGGCACATGGGTGCGCGAGATCGTCACCCCTGAGAGCGTCTTCATATCACCCGGCATGAGCAAAGTTTCTCGCGGAAAGGGGTTAGATAAAAGGGTAAATCACCCCCAGAGGGGTGATATCAGAGGGTGAAAGATTTGAGGTGAAGTCGCTAGGCCGATACATCAAATGCTTCGGCAAGCACACCGAGCGCATCGTTGAGTAATGCATCAGAGATAACAAGTGGAGGCAAGAAACGAATCACGTTGCCATATGAACCTGCAGTCAAAATCAATACGCCCTTGCTTTGGCAATACTTAATCACCTTCGCCATTAATTCTGGATTCGGATCTTTACTGCCTGCTTTAACTAATTCAATCGCCACCATAGCGCCACGTCCACGAATGTCACCGATCTCTGGATGCTTTGCAGCAATTGCGCGGAGTGCTGTGAAGAGAATCTTTTCGATATGACGTGCTCGCTCGACGAGGTTCTCTTGCTCGATAGTTTCAATTGAACCAAGGGCTGCAGCACAAGCGATTGGGTTTCCACCATATGTGCCACCAAGGCCACCAACATGCGAGGAATCCATAATCTCGGCACGTGCCGTCACAGCTGCAAGTGGAAGTCCACCCGCAATTCCTTTAGCGGTTACGATCATATCTGGCTCAACGTTTTCGTTGTTGACCGCAAACCAATCACCAGTACGCGCGAAGCCAGATTGAACTTCATCTGCAATGAAAACTATTTTGTGATCTGTAGCAAAACTCTGTAGTCCTGGTAGGAAACCCTTTGGTGGCACAATAAATCCACCTTCACCAAGAATCGGCTCGATAATAATTGCGGCAACATTATGAGCGCCAATTTCTTTCTCAATTTTTGTTGTAACAATCTTCAGCGCATCTTCTGTGATGGTTTCTGGGTTACCTGTCCAGCGATATGCATATGGCAAAGGCATGCGATAAATCTCGCTGGCAAAGGGACCAAAGCCATCTTTATAAGGAATATTCTTGGCGGTAAGTGCCATAGTTAAGTTTGTACGGCCGTGATAGGCGTGCTCGAATACAACGATTGCCTGACGCTTTGTGTAATGGCGCGCAATCTTGATGGCATTTTCTACAGCTTCTGCTCCAGAGTTTTGCAAAATTGATTTCTTTGCAAATGATCCTGGAGTCATTCTGTTAAGTGCTTCGCAAACTTCGATATAACCCATATATGGCGCTGTTGTGAAGTTGGTATGGGTAAATGCTGCAACAGCTTCTTGTACGCGAGCGACAACGCGCGGCGCTGAATTACCAACGGTGGTAACACCGATTCCTGAACCCAGATCGATGATGCGATTGCCGTCGATATCTTCGAGAATCGCACCCGATGCACACTTAATAATCACTGGAATCGCCATACCTAGCCCACCAGAAACCGCATCCTTACGACGCTGCATTGCAGCTGTTGAAAGAGGCCCTGGAATCTCAGTAGCCAGATGACGGGTTTGTGCGAGCTCTTCGGTCATGGCTCAAGTCTAAACCCTCTCCCCCGTAATGCCAGCCGAAGTCAACCGTGACAGAGGCTAGGCTTAGCAGGTGAGTGAACTACGAGAGAACGCACCGTTACTGGATTCTTATCTTTCATATTTCGAGAGCGCTCGCACTCCTTTTACTATTCCGGGCCATAAACAGCGAACTTCGCAGATTGATGCAGATCTTGGCGCTGTTGTTGATAGTGACATTCCTCTCTACGGTGGTCTCGATGAAATCAAGTTAACCAACCAGACCTTACGCAAAGCGGAATCACTGGCAGCCAAACTTTGGGGTGCGGATTACGCTCGTTTTTCAACCGGAGGATCTACTCACGCAAATCAAGCAATCGTTCTCGCACTCGGTGCACCAGGTGAGAAGGTTGCAGTTTCGCGAACTGCTCATAGATCAATTTTGAGTGCTTTAGTTTTGGCGGGACTAGAACCAATCTGGATGGTTCCAACAATTGATACAACTACTGGCGTACCTATCGGAATAAGCGTTGAAGAACTTGCACGTGCGCTAAAACAAGAACCAATTGCGGTTTTACTCACTGAACCTGGTTATCTCGGCACTCTCTCTGATTTGCCTGCATTAATCGAATTAGCGCACGAACAGCAGGTACCGGTAATTGTTGATGCTGCCTGGGGTGGACACTTTGGTTTTCATAATGAATTACCAAACCATGTAATTGCACTCGGTGCCGATGCACTAATTACTAGTGTTCATAAGGCACTTCCTGGTTATAGCGCCAGTGCGCTTCTTATTGCACAGGGGAAATATTTAGATTTAGATCGTCTCGAGCAAAGTTTTGAGACAACTCACACAACTTCACCAGCTGGCGCACCACTTGCATCAATCGATGGTGTGCGCGCCTTACTGCAACTACGCGGGACCGAACTGATTGCCAAGCTACTCGATAACGTCATTCACTTTAAAAATATTGTGCAGAGCGAGTTTGCTCTTCCAATCTTTCTCTATCCCTTTGACTTTCCAGCAGGACGCTTTGATCCCACCAAAATTGTGCTACGGGTGCAGCAATTAGGCGCATCAGGGGTAGAGATTGAAAAAGAATTACAGAGCGCGGGTATTCGCGTGGAGATGGCCGACAGAGACACGATTGTCTTTCTCGCCACCTTGGCTGATCGCCGCGAAGATTTTGATGCCTTATCCGATGTACTGATCCCAATTCTTAAGCGTCACCAAGAGCAACGTCGCGAAAGTGCCACAGCACTAAGTTGGTCAGTTGTGCCTGAGCGCGCAATCTCGATGCGCGAGGCTTATTTCTCAAAGACCGTCATGGTTGAAGCCACCGATGCAGTTGGACGAATCTCTGCAGACTTGATTGCTCCCTATCCACCAGGAGTAGCAGTCGTAGCACCTGGCGAAGTTCTTACCAAAACAATTATTGATGGGTTAGCGGCATCAAAGAAAGCTGGGGTGCGTATTGCTTATGCAACCGACTCAACCCTTAAACAGTATCGAGTTGTGCTTTAAGAATTATTTTCGAGAAACTTTATGATTTGCCGCTTGTGCAACTGGGCGAATCACCATGCTATCAACATTAAAGTGCTCAGGTAGTGTTACTGACCAACGAATTGATTCAGCAACATCTTCTGCAGTTAGTGGCTTTTCAACACCTTCATAAACTTTGGCAGCTTTCGCGCGATCGCCGTCATAGCGATTAACCGCAAACTCATCAGTTTTCACCATTCCCGGAGCTATCTCTGTTATTCGAATTGGCTGGCCATTGAGTTCGAGGCGCAGCGTATGTGCCATCGAAGTTTCAGCAAATTTCGCTGCCACATAGCTTCCGCCATTTTCATAAGCGCGATGGCCGGCAGTCGAAGAGATAATGACGATATGGCCTATCCCCCGTGATTGCATGATTGGAGTTATTGCTTTTGTGACTCGCAAAGTTGAAATCACATTGATCTCATAAGTCTTCTCCCAAATATCAGGATCTCCATCGAGAATTGTCGCAGCATCAAAAGCACCACCAGCAGAATGAATCAGTACTTCAACCGCCATATCTTTGCAATGGGCCGCTAATCGATCGACATCGCCTTGCTTTGTCACATCACATATAAAGCTTTCAATCAGATTTGATTGCTCTGCAAGTTTGGCCAAACGATCTGCTCTTCGAGCTACTGCTATGACGTGAAATCCATCTTTTGCAAGCGCAATTGCAGTTGCCGCGCCTATTCCGCTACTGGCACCGGTGATTATTGCGACTCGTTCTTTGCTCATTAGCCAAGAGTATCTAATGAAAGGGCTAAGCAATAGAATACTTATATGGCTAATAATATTGAGACAATAATTGAAGTAGATTTTGAAAATCGTAACCGCGCTACCGTCTTTTTCCGAGGGATATTGGTCGCGCCAGTCATCATTTTCATCTGGTCTTTAGCCTCATTTAGCGAGTCCTACATAGCGCCACTCTTAGTCGCTCCCATCGTTCTCGCCCTCGTGGTGCGCCAGGTTTATCCAAGCTATCTCCTGAGCTTTAACCACGCGATGCTCGAGATCCAAGCGCGTGTTGGCACATACCTTCTCTGCCTTACAGACGAATATCCATCAATCGAACGCAACCCACGTGTAGCGATTCTCTTTCCAGAAATTGATGGCGGCCGAAAGCTGAACCGTTGGATGCCATTGGTTAAGTGGTTCCTTGCTATCCCACTGATTATTGTTGGAGTAATTTATGTTTTCATTGCACTGGCTATCTCTGTAATTGCCTGGGTGGTTACATGGTCAACAGGAAAGTACCCACAATGGGCGGCTGGCACTGTGGTCGGAACAATGAAATACATCAATCGTGTTTATGGATATGCCTTTGTGCTCGTCAGCGATGAGTATCCAAGTTTTTCATTAAAGGCATAGTCACCCCACTAGAATCTCGCTATGCACGAGTTCACACCTGAAATCGAGAGAGTCGCACAAGAGATTCTTGAATACAGTCTGTTGCGCCTCAAAGAGAATCCTCCGCTCGATGGACCAAAGAGCGAAGAAGAACTTTTCTCGATTGTCGGTAAGACAATTACTGCCCGCGGTCTCGGTGGTAGCGAAACTCTCAAACTCTTTACTGAAACTTTGGCACCGGCTTGTATCTCAACTGATCACCCCCGTTATCTCGCATTTATTCCATCTGCTCCAACAGAGCTTGCTAACCTCTTTGATTTAGTTGTCGGTGCATCTGCGCTTTACGGAGGTTCTTGGCTTGAAGGTGCCGGCGCAGTCTTTGCTGAAAACCAAACCTTGCGCTGGCTCGCTGATTTAGCAGGGTTACCTGAAGCTGCCGGTGGTGTTTTTGTACAAGGTGGAACAATTGGAAATCTTTCTGCGCTAGTTGCAGCACGTAAGAGCGCACAGAAAGCAAAGCCTGAGGTAATCCGTTGGGCTGTTGCTTGTTCAAGTGAAGCCCATAGTTCTATCGCATCTGCAACCGAAGTGATGGATGTTGACCTGATTAAGGTTCCGGTGCAACCTGATGGAATCATGCGTGGATCTGACTTAGAACCTGCTCTTGCTAAATACCGTCAAGAAAATCCAGGGAGAGATATCTGCGCGGTTGTTGCAACGGCTGGTACTACCAATCTTGGAATCATCGATGACTTACCTTCGATTGGCAAGGTCGCAAGAAACGAAAAGATTTGGTTCCATGTTGATGGTGCTTATGGGCTAGCCGGACTCGCTAATCCTGAAACGCTTAAATTATTTGCCGGCGTAGAAATGGCTGATTCATTTATTGTCGATCCGCACAAATGGCTCTTTGCACCTTTCGATGCCTGTGCCCTGCTGTATCGCAACCCAGAGCTTGCTCGCGAAGCACACACACAGCATGCGGGCTATCTCGATACCCTCAATGATGCTGATGAATGGAACCCATCAGATTATGCGATTCAGTTAACTCGCCGCACCCGCGGCTTGCCCTTGTGGTTCTCACTCGCTGCCCACGGCACAGATGCCTATAGTGAAGCGATAGATAAGACTATGGAGATTGCGCGCCAATCTGCTGAGCTTATAAAGCAACACCCAAACTTAGATTTGCTGATGGAGCCCAACCTTTCGATTGTCGCATTTACTCGTAAAGGGTGGCAGTTAGCTGATTACCGCGCATGGAGCGAGAAGTTACTTGCAGATCAAATTGGCTTTGTTACGCCATCAAGCCATAAGGGTCAACCGATATTGCGTTTTGCAATCGTTAATCCCTGGACGCAAATGAGCGATATCGAAGCAATTCTCGCAACGCTGTAAAACTTTTTGCGGTTATGAATTAGCGATCAAGCACATTGCGAGCAGGGTTATAGGTACCACCTGCTCGTCTAAATGCGATTCCGCTCAGCGCCTCTAAGACCACGCGATTTGCAAGCATCGCGGTGATATCAGCGCTATCAAATGCTGGTGCAACTTCAACAACATCGATACCGACTACAGGAAGTTCGATACAGATTCGACGTACTGCTTCAAGAAGTTCACGAGATGTCAAACCACCTGGTTCTGGTGTACCGGTGCCAGGTGCCATTCCGGGATCAACTACATCGATATCGACCGAGAGAAAGACTCCATCTGTATCGTCGGTCAAAATAGTAAATGATTCGTCGAGTACTGCTTTGAGTCCGCGGTTGTGAATCTCTGTCATTTCATAAGAGCGCATCTTCTGGTCGCGCATCCACTTTAGGGTTGCATCTTCTGGCCAATATCCGCGCAAACCAACTTGCAAGAAGCGATCGCCGCGGACGGTGCCTGATTCGATTAAGCGACGCATCGGTGTTCCGTGGCCAACAAGAGAACCATTCTGCACGTCGCCAGTATCTGCATGGGCATCAAAGTGAATCATTGATACTTTGCCAAGTCCGCGGTGATCTGCAATACCTGCAACATCAGCAGATGTCACTGAGTGATCTCCACCAAGAACAAGTGCAATTGCGCCAGCACGTGAGATTTTCTCTGTGGCTTCTCGCAAAAGTGCTAAGCATTTTGATAAATCATCACTCGGCAAAAGCAAGTCGCCGGCATCTAAAACCTTAAGATCCTTCAGCCCATCAACGCGGAGCGCCATATGGGGACGTTCGCCATCGTGTGGCAAATAATCAGTGCCACGTATTGCTTGTGGCCCAAACTTTGCACCAGATCTATATGAAGTACCGGCATCAATTGGTGCCCCAACGATTACAACATCGGCTCCGGCATAGGTGCTCGGAACATCGAGATCGCAACGCGGGACCCCTAGAAATGTAAAGTTTGGTCCATACATATTTCCGATATTTGCCATTACTAGTGCTCTTTCTTGACGCTATTTCGTGTACTAATCAGGCTTGCAACGGTTGCCACAAATAGGCAAGCAACAATTACCGAAAGGCTCTGAGTGATTGTGATATCTGGAATGTGAATGCCAGCAATCTCATGGATATCAACTGCGTGGAATGCATGGAAGACCAGCTTCACGCCAATAAATGCCAAGATTGCAGAGAGTCCCTTGCCGATGTAAATCAAACGAGTCATCAGGCCGCCGATTAAGAAGTAGAGCTGGCGAAGACCCATCAGCGCAAAGATATTTGCCGTAATAACAATGTAGACATTTTGAGTGAGCCCGAAGATAGCTGGAATTGAATCAAGCGCGAATAGAAGATCTGTCATACCGAGTGCAAGCAGGGCGATGGTAAATGGCTTTAACCCCTTGGCACGCAAGAACTTGATGATCCGACTTTCTTCTTCCTCTTCTTCATCGCCATGTGAGTTCTCCATAAAGAGAGTGACTGCGGTGTAGATAAGGAATGCGCCAAAGATAAAGAAGACCCACTCGAACTGCTCGATAGCAGCTTTTCCAAGTGAGATAGCAATAACGCGCAGGACGAGGGCAATCAGGATTCCGATAAGGAGAGCTAGTTGCTGCTTCTGTTTATCAATCTTGAGGCGAGTAAGGATAAGTACAAAGACAAAGAGATTGTCGAAAGAAAGTGAGTACTCTGTGAGCCATCCTGCAAAGAACTCTTTCTGTTCTTGCGCACCAAGCCACTGGCTGAGGCTGAGTCCAAACAAGACCGCGAGTGATACATAAAAGAGGCTCCACGCGGTTGCCTCTTTCATCGTCGTATCTTTATGTCGTCGTGATACCGCCCAGGTAAAATCGAGAGCGATAATGAGCAACAACGCCGATATCGTGATGATCCAGTTGGAGGTCGAAATAACGGCTGAACTATCGGCTAGCTGAATTGTCTCTGTCATCCTCATTAAACCAGCCTAACATCGACCGAAAAAGTAGCTGCCAAACCTGCCAAAACATCTCATTTTGATTTGCGAAAGTATTATCCGCAACCTAATATTTGCCAAAGTTAAGGGGAGTACCTCGTTCGGCATCTTCGTCAATACGGATAGAAATATCCCGGAGCTGCGACCACATAGTGGTTGAGGGAGACCTTGGCGCACTGGCCCCTTTAACGAATAGGTGAAATCCATGAATGTAACCCTGACTACCTGGGCAATTGTTATTGCCGCAATCGTCCTTCTTATTGTCGTTGATCTCTTAACTGTCAGTCGCAAGCCTCACGAAGTAAAGTTTAAAGAGGCCGCTGGGTGGTCCATCTTTTACATCGGCGTTGCAATCGGATTTGGTATCTGGGTCTGGCAGAGTGCGGGTTCAAAATACGGCACCGAATACTTTGCCGCATACCTTGTGGAGAAATCTTTATCGGTCGATAATCTCTTTGTCTTCATTATTATTCTGGCGCAGTTCGCAGTGCCATCTATTTATCACCAGCGCGTACTGATGTTCGGCGTCATTCTCGCACTTGTACTTCGCGCAATTTTCATCGCAGTTGGTGCCGCGGCACTCGCTGCATTTAGCTTCACATTCGTAATCTTCGGCGCAATCCTTATCTGGACCGGCGTTGGGTTATTTAAGCACTGGGATGAAGATCCTTCACCTGAAGATAATTTCTTGGTCAAAGTTATTCGCAAGCGCGTACCAATGACCGATGAATTTGATGGCTCAAAGGCCTTTACAAAGATTGATGGCAAGCGCATCGCAACCCCAATGTTCACTGTATTGATTGCAATTGCATCAACGGATCTTCTCTTCGCACTTGATTCGATTCCGGCAACATTTGGCGTCACGCAAGAACCTTTCTTGGTCTTTGCTGCAAACGCCTTTGCGCTGCTCGGTCTGCGCGCTCTCTACTTCTTGCTTAAGGGTTTGCTCGACAAGTTGGTCTACCTCTCACTCGGACTATCAATAATCTTGATGTTTATCGGAGTTAAATTGATTCTGACATTTGCTCATGAGATTTGGTATGACGTGCCAAAGATTCCTACCTTGATTAGCTTGGCTGTTATCGGTGCAATTCTGGTGATTTCAACTGTTGCCAGCCTGATTAAGACCAAGAAAGATCCTTCAGCACACGCTCACGCAGGACGAATCACCGGTGGCGAAGATAAGGATAAGCAGAAGAAGTAATTACCTACTTCTAGCTTCGGGCTGTAAAGGCTTATCCTTAGGCCTAAGCACTGGGAGCCGTTAATGAAACGCTTATCTAACTCAACGATTGAAGTACTGCCTGCACATATTGCTCGCCCGACTTACGATCGGAGCACACTGGCCGCTGGAATTCTTCACTTCGGCGTAGGTGCTTTTCATCGCTCCCATCAAGCTCTCACCCTCGACCGCTTAATGGCCCAAGGCAAGGCACACGACTGGGCAATAATCGGAGTCGGCCTTTTACCTAGTGATGCGCGAATGAGCATGGCACTTAAAGACCAGGATTGTTTATATACCTTGGTTACTAAGCATGCCTCAGGAAAGTTTGATTACCAAATAATTGGCAGCATGATTGACTATATCTTCGCGCCAGAAGAATCTGAGAAGTTATTGGAAAAACTAGTCGACCCAGTGATCAAAATCGTTTCACTCACTATTACAGAAGGTGGTTATAGCTTTGATCGAGTTACAGGAGAATTTGATCCAGCAACCGAACCCGTTGCAACAGATTTAGCAAGTTCTACTAATCCCACATCAGCTTTTGGTTACATTGTCGAAGGGCTCAAGCGTCGCAAAGAGGCTGGAATTCCAGCATTTACCGTGCAATCTTGCGACAACATTCAAGGCAATGGCGATGTCGCCAAGAAGATGATTACCGCCTTCGCGAAACTTAAAGATCCCGCGCTTAGCGAATGGATTGAATCCAGCGTCGCATTTCCCAATTCAATGGTGGATCGAATCACTCCAGTCACCGCGCAGGAAGATATCGATATCGTTGAAAAAGAATTAGGTTTAGAAGACCATTGGCCAGTACCTTGCGAACCATTTTTTCAATGGGTGATTGAAGACCATTTTCCGCTCGGACGCCCACAGTTTGAAGATGCTCACGTTCAAATGGTTGAAGATGTAATGCCATATGAACTCATGAAGCTACGCCTACTTAATGCAAGTCATCAAGGCCTCTGTTACTTCGGACATCTCAGCGGCTACACCTATGTTCACGAAGTTATGCAGGATCCATTAATCATTAAACTCTTGCAAAGATATATGGATGATGAAGCCACGCCAACACTTAGCCCTGTACCAGGCGTTGATTTAGTTGCTTACAAAGCAGAGCTGATTGAACGCTTTTCAAACCCTGAAGTCCTCGACACAGTTGCACGACTAGCTGCAGAATCCTCAGATCGCATTCCTAAGTGGTTATTGCCGGTCGTTCGAGAACTTCTTGAAAATGGAAAAGATGTTTCATTGAGCGCTGCAATCGTTGCTAGCTGGGCACGCTATGACGAAGCGGTTGATGAAAAAGGTCAACCAATCAAAGTTGTTGACCCGCTGCGAGATGAGCTTATTGCTATTGCGCAAAGCCAACGCACCAATCCTTCGGCTTTTATTGAAAACCAGAAGTTATTCGGTGATCTAGCGAAAGATACTCGTTTTGCCAGACCTTACCTTGCAACCCTTGAATCTCTCCACACTGTTGGTGCGCAGAAAACCCTGCAATCCTTGCTCGCCTAACGGTTTCTCTTCTTTCTACACCCTGGCGTATCCTTGACCTCAGAAGAGTCGCCTGGATCACCGCGTTGCAGCAATGCACCGAGGAAAGTCCGGACTTCATAGAGCAAGGTGGTGGGTAACGCCCACCCGGAGCAATCCGCGGGATTAGTGCAACAGAAAGCAAACCGCCAATAACTAGCTTGCTAGATATTGGTAAGGGTGAAACGGCGGTGTAAGAGACCACCAGTAATTGCAGCAATGCAGTT
>CAEZSP010000015.1_pt1 | contig 20931 bp, 20 predicted proteins | sample 7263991 | NCBI WGS metagenome assembly CAEZSP01 (sample SAMEA6813780, study PRJEB35770) | uncultured Candidatus Planktophila sp. | biome: Freshwater; feature: Freshwater reservoir; material: water | place: Czech Republic | collected 2017-04-14 | depth 0.5m m | reverse complement strand
GAGAAGTTCAAAATCTGGGCCATAGAAAGTTTCGGACATGGCCTAACTCTATTCGCTGACTGCAGAAAGTGCAGGGACAACCGCCGCTAACTGCTCGCGTGAAATGGCACCTTCTCGAATAATGGTCATTCCATCAACATCTGATTGCACGATTGTGGTCGGTCTTCCAGCTGGTAGCTCGCCACCGTCGAACATCGCTGCTATCCCCGATTCAAGAACGAAGATTCGATCGGTACTCAGCGCCGGCTTCATCCCTTTTCGAGCCGCACTAGCCACCGCGAGTGGTCCACTTTCTTTCAGGAGCGCTGATACGAAAGAAGCTTCGGGTGCTCGGACGCTAAAGAGATCGAGTGAATTGTTATCGCCAAGATTCCAATTAAGCCCCATGCTGGGATTCAAGTTAAGTGAAAGAGGTCCTGGCCAAAATGCATCGGCGAGCGCACGGACATCATCAGTGATGTTGCGAGTTAGGCCCGAGAGCGTTGCACTAGAGTGAATCAACACTTGTGCTTTAACTCCTAAATCATCTCCGCGCAGAACATGCATGGCGCGAACGGCAAACTCTGAAAAAGCATCGGCTAGAAAAACATAGCCATTTTCAAGAGGCGCACAGATTATGTAGCCGTCTCGGATTCCTTTGAGACCCAGCGCAACGTGATCTGTTAATTCACCTTCGCGTAAGTTAACTCTCTCCATTGTGCAATTATCTCCTGATACCGGTTGTAAATCGAGGGCGTTCTGTTAAATCTTGATGAAGTGTGATCTCAACAAACTCATCTCCCATCGCTTCAGCTATTGCTGCCGGCTGGCTCTCATGATGTTCAATAGCTAAGAAACCACCGCTCTTTAATAAACGAGCTGCAGCAACGATGAACTTGCGGGGAACATCCATGCCATCAGAGCCGCCAAATAAGGCAACAGCGGGTTCGTGTTCTGCAACATCAGGCGGTAGAACTTGGCCGTTAGGAATATATGGTGGATTAGCAATAACGACATCGCACTTAACGCCGGTAAGCGCAGTTGAAACATCTTCTTCGATAATGCGAATATCTTCAGAGATACGAGCTACATTTTTACGAAGCCATTGCGTCGCAACTGGATCGCGTTCTACAGCAATCAGATGAGTGTTGGGCGCCTCTGTCGCAATTGCGAGCGTCAGCGCTCCAGACCCGGCGCCTAAATCAATCACACTCACGGGGCCAGAGAGATTTTGAATATGAATCAAAGTTGCATCGACTAACAACTCGCTCTCAGGTCGTGGAACTAAGACTCCTGGACCAACTTCAACTTCAAGGTATCGAAAGTACGCGGTTCCTGTGAGGTACTGCAAAGGCTCATGAGCACATCTACGATCTAGCAAATTCCAGAAATTCTCTTCGATAAGTGTCGTATCGCCTATGGCGAGAATCGCGTTCTCAACCGCCAGCGGATTATGTAAATCCATTCGCGAAATACCTAAAACGTGTGCCAGTAAATGTTCTGCATCAACTTCTGGATATCCGGCTGCGCTTAATTGTTCTTTTCCACTGCGTAGGAATTCTTTAAAGGTAAGTTCCATGGTGATTAATAATCGTTGAGGATTAACTCGTTGCAGAGAGCTTTGCTGCCTTATCGGCATCAAGTAAGGCTTGAATTACATCATCAAGTTCGCCGTTTAGTACCGCATCAAGATTATTTGATTTGTAATTTACGCGGTGATCACTCAAGCGATTTTCAGGATAGTTATAGGTGCGAATTCGCTCAGAGCGATCTACTGTACGAACCTGGCTCTTGCGCTCTGCAGCCGCTGCAGCATCTGCCTGCTCTTGTGCATGTGCAAGTAGACGTGCACGCAAAATACGAAGTGCAGACTCTTTATTCTGCAGCTGTGATTTTTCATTCTGGCAAGAGACAACAATTCCGGTTGGGCCGTGAGTTAAGCGAACTGCCGAGTCAGTGGTGTTAACTGACTGTCCGCCAGGACCTGATGAGCGATAAACATCTACGCGCACATCGTTCATATTGAGCTCTACATCGACTTCTTCAGCTTCAGGCAAAATCAAGACACCAGCAGCAGAGGTATGAATTCGACCTTGGCTCTCTGTCTCAGGAACGCGTTGCACACGATGCACGCCGCCTTCAAATTTAAGTCGCGCATATGGAGATTGCCCTGGCTCTGGATTTCCCTTTGACTTAATTGCCATAGAAATATCTTTATACCCACCAAGATCCGCATCAGTGAGATCAATAATCTCAACTTTCCAATTGTGCTTCTCGGCATAACGTTGATACATACGAACCAAATCTCCAGCAAAGAGCGCAGACTCATCTCCACCTGCACCAGCTTTGACTTCCATAATCACATCACGGTCATCATTTGGATCCCGCGGCAATAAGAGTTCTTCTAACTTTTCTCCCGCGCGAGCTACGACCTCTTCCATCGCTGGAATCTCGGAAGCAAATTCTGGATCTTCGGCAGCCATTTCGCGTGCTGCAGATAAATCATCATTAGCGTTCTTCCAGGCATTAAAGCCCGCTACTACTGGACCAAGTTGGGCATAACGCCTACCTAATTGACGGGCGCGACCTTGATCTTCGTGAATCGAAGGGTCAGCCATTAGAGTTTCAAGCTCTTGATACTCACGAACCATCTCGTGCGCTGATGCAAAACGATCGTCGCTCATCTGACTTCTCCCTTCCTCACTTGAATTACTTTAATTACTTAGAGAAAATTAATAACGGAAATAAAAAAGACCGCCCGCAGCCGAGTCTCCTCTGGCTGCGTTGGCGGTCTTTTTAGAAAGCTACTTCTTTCCGAAACGCTCTTCGAACTTAGCGACGCGTCCACCGGTATCGAGAATGCGCTGCTTACCTGTGTAGAACGGGTGGCAGACTGAACACACTTCGACATAAACAGATCCGCTGGCAATTGTTGAGCGAGTTAGAAACTTCTCACCGCAACCACAGGTGACCTGAGTCTCTTTATATTCTGGGTGAATATCTGGCTTCATAATTCAATCCTTTTCTTTGCCTGGGTCCGACCTCCAATTAATCAGAGGATGTCGGTGAACCAGAAGGGCTAGGGGTAAATCATCTCTCAAAAGCACTCAACCGCAAAATCCACGCGGGAAATTTGCGGTTGAGGTGGTAAATCAGAGGGTGGGATTAACTATCCCGGAATTAACTATTGTCCTGGCCAGATGTTGTCTTCTGGATCTGCATGAGGAACTCAACGTTTGTCTTTGTTCCCTTCATCTTCTCGAGCAAGAGCTCGAGCGCTGCTTGCGGTTCAAGAGCATGAAGAACGCGACGTAGCTTCCAGACAATATTGAGCTCCTCTGATCCCATAAGAATTTCTTCCTTACGAGTTGAAGAGGAAACAACGTTAACTGCAGGGAAGATTCGCTTATCTGCAAGACGACGATCAAGGATGAGTTCCATATTTCCGGTTCCCTTGAACTCTTCGAAGATAACTTCATCCATACGGGAGCCAGTCTCAATCAAAGCGGTTGCAAGAATTGTGAGCGATCCACCATCTTCGATATTACGAGCTGCACCGAAGAACTTCTTTGGAGGATATAAAGCAGCTGAATCAACACCACCAGATAAAATACGACCTGAAGCTGGCGCAGCAATGTTGTAGGCACGGCCAAGACGTGTGATTGAATCGAGAAGAACAACGACATCGTGACCAAGCTCTACCAGGCGCTTCGCACGCTCGATAGCAAGCTCTGCAATCACTGTGTGATCTTCTGCTGGGCGATCGAATGTTGATGCAATAACTTCACCCTTTACTGAGCGAGTCATATCTGTAACTTCTTCGGGGCGCTCATCAACGAGAACAACCATGAGGTGAACCTCTGGGTTGTTTACTGAGATTGCATTTGCGATTGCCTGCAAGACCATTGTCTTACCAGCTTTAGGTGGCGCAACGATAAGACCACGCTGTCCCTTACCAATTGGTGCAATCAAATCGATAACACGAGTAGTCAGGATTCCTGGTTCTGTCTCGAGACGAAGACGCTCTTGCGGATAGAGAGGAACTAACTTTCCAAATTCAAGACGCGGCTTTGCTTCATCGATTGGAGTGCCGTTTACAGTTTCAAGAGTAATTAGTGGGTTGTACTTCTGACGTTGTTCACCCTCACGAGCTTGGCGTACTTGTCCTGTAACAACGTCGCCTTTACGAAGTCCATATTTACGAACTTGGCCTTGTGAAACATAAACATCGTTTGGTCCCGGCAAATAACCAGCGGTGCGAATAAATGAGTAGTTATCCATGATGTCTACTAAGCCACCAACGGGGACCAAGACATCATCTTCGCTTAAAACGGGTTCACGTTCTTCACGTTGGCGATCACGATTGCGGTCACGGCCACGATTGCGGTCACGGCCACGATTGCGGTCACGGCTATTTCGATCGCCACGATCATCACGAGAATTATCGCCGGAAGAGTTGCTGCCAGAGTAATTGTTATTTGATGAATCGTCTTCATCATCATCTGAGTTATTACCAGAGTTGTTGCTGGCGGAATCGTCAGACTTTTCGCTTCGCTTTGAATCGCGCTTTGCATTGCGTGCTTCGCGGCGCGCTTCTCGCTCAGCTTTGGCAGCTTCACGGTTGGCAGCTTGCAAATCTGAGATCGCGGTTACAAGTAGGTCTTTCTTAAGCTTGGCTGCGCCATCGATACCGAGTTGGGAGGCAACTTCCTTTAATTGCGGAAGTGTCATTGCGGCAAGCTCTGCGTTGCTAGAACGTACAGGTTCTGTTGTTGTCATTGATTTCTTTTCTTGGATGTCCCGTTACAGAAGTAACGAGTATGGAGTAAGGAGTTTTCTTGAATTTATTTCTTACCGATAATGCCCTATGTAACCGGGCGACCTTGGTGAGAAAACTATAGCAGGGTGGCTCCGCGTGAGGCAATTTCTAGCGGGTGGGCTACAAATGCGCTTCCACCAGCTAATTTCAGCTCTTCAACATCGCTCTGATTGCCGGTATGAAGTGCTAAAACTGTTGGACCAGCGCCTGAAATAAAGGCAGCAACACCTGCCCCGCGAAGTTTATTCATCAAAGCATAGGAGTCAGGCATCGCCTGTGCGCGATAACTCTGATGAAGAAAATCTTCGGTCGCGATAAATAAGAGATCAGGGCGCAGGGTTAAGGCATGGCTCAAAATAGCCGCATTAGATGTATTGCGAACTGCATCGGCAAATGGAATTGATTCAGGCAATAGTTTTCTAGCTTTAGAAGTTGCCAATGGTTGTGCTGGAATATAAGCAATGGCGCGAACACGTGTATCAACGTTTAACTGAATCGAATCTGCCTTCAACTTTCCTTTGACCATCTCTGACCACGAGATAGTCGCTCCTCCGTAAAGTGAAGCTGAAACGTTATCGGGGTGGCCTTCCATCTCTGTTGCGAGTGTGAGAAGTTGCTGATCATTTAATTTATCTTCGCCGTTAAGAACAAGTGCACGTGCTAGAACTAACCCACCAATAATTGCGCTAGCCGATGAACCTAAGCCGCGGCCGTGTGGATTGACATTAAGTGCACGGATAGCCAGACCTTTTGGCCGTCCACCTAAATAATCGAAGCCTTTATACATCGCTTTAACAAGAAGGTTCTTATCTGTGCGCGGCAGTTCTTTTGCACCTTCACCAGAGATATCAATATCGAGCATTACATCATCAAGAACTTGAGCTATATAACGATCATGCATGGCAAGGGCAAGACCAAATGAATCAAAGCCTGGGCCAAGGTTGGCAGAAGATGCAGGGACTTCAACCTGCATTGGCTTTGCTTTAAAAGTTGGTTTGCTCATGATGTCGCCTTAGTTAGCCAGCAACTTTACTGAGACCAAGTGCAGCAGCAGCTACATCAGCATTTACTGGGACAACAACAGGATCTTTCGCTCCTTCGAGCGCCCAAGGAATATCTTTCAGGCCATTTCCGGTGCAAGTGATGACAATCTTCTTGCCCTTAGGCAACTTTCCTGCTGCCTTGTATTTGATAAGGCCCGCTAATCCCGCAGCTGATGATGGCTCGCAGAAAACACCCTCTTTTGAAGAGAGAATTCGATAAGCACTGAGAATTTCTTCATCGGTGACAGAGTCAATAAGACCTAATGATTCATCTCGTGCTGCAATAGCTTGATCCCATGATGCAGGCTTTCCGATTCGAATTGCAGTTGCGATTGTCTCTGGATTATCAACGGGGTGACCTAAAACGAGAGGCGCTGCACCGGCGGCTTGGAAGCCCCACATTGCTGGTGCGTGTGTTGCGAGACCATCATTGAGATATTCGTTGTAGCCCTTCCAATATGCAGTGATATTGCCAGCATTGCCAACAGGAAGTGTGTGAATATCTGGAGCATCTCCCATTAAATCTACAACTTCGAAAGCTGCGGTTTTCTGTCCTTCGATGCGATATGGATTGATTGAGTTAACCAGCGAAACTGGGTACTTCTCAGAAAGTTCACGCGCCAGAACAAGACAGTCGTCAAAATTTCCATCAACTTGCAAAAGTGTTGCGCCGTGCGCAACTGCTTGCGCTAACTTTCCCATTGCAATCTTTCCTTGTGGAATTAGCACGGCAGGAACCATTCCAGCTTTGACAGCGTAGGCAGCTGCAGCGGCTGAAGTGTTTCCGGTTGAAGCACAGATAACTGCCTTTGCGCCATCTTCTGCAGCTTTTGAAATTGCCATGGTCATTCCGCGGTCTTTAAATGATCCAGTTGGGTTAACGCCCTCAAACTTTATCCAGACTTCGTTATCGAGCATCTCAGATAAATAGCATGCATAGATAAGAGGTGTTCCACCTTCGCGCAAAGAAACAATGGGGGTCTTGGCGCTCACAGGCAGGCGATGGCGATACTCCTCAATAACTCCGCGCCATTGATGAGCACCTTCGCGCTTTTTGCTAAAGATGCCCATTACGAAATTGCTCCCTCTACACGAATCACACTTGAAATATTTGAAACGATATCCATCTTCTTGAGAGCATCGACAGTTGCTTTGAGTTCTCCCTCAGTTGCAAGGTGAGTAACGATAATAAGTTCAGCATCTGCGCCACGGCCATTCTGATCGACAGTCTGGATCGAAACTCCTTGGGCAGCAAATACCTGCGCAATAGCAGCTAGAACACCTGATTTATCTTGTACTTCTAGGCGAATCAAAAACTTAGTCTTAGTTGTTTCGATAGGAGCGATATCGCGATCGGCATAATCGGTTTCGCGCTGTCCAACAGAGTTCAGCGCAATATGGCGTGAGACAGCCAGGACATCGCCCAGAATTGCAGATGCGGTCGGTGCACCGCCAGCTCCGCGACCGTAGAACATCAAAGGTCCCGCAGATTCGGCTTCGACAAATACAGCGTTAAAGGCATCACGAACAGATGCCAATGGGTGGGCAGCTTCTAACATCACTGGATGGACTCGAACTGAAATCTCATCTTTAGGAGTTAACTCAGCAATCGCAAGAAGCTTGATGACATAGCCAAGTGATTTTGCGAGCTGCACATCTTCAAGAGTGATATGTGAAATACCCTCACGATAGACATCTCCCACAGTTACACGAGTATGAAATGCGAGCCCCGAAAGAATTGCAGCCTTAGCCGCGGCATCAAAGCCTTCAATATCTGCTGTCGGATCTGCCTCTGCATAACCAAGATCCTGCGCCTCTTTGAGTGCAACGGCGAACTCTTTATTCTCTTCATGCATCTTGGTAAGAATGTAATTTGTTGTGCCGTTGACGATTCCCATAATTCGAACAACAAAGTCACCGACGAGTGAATCGCGAAGTGGGCGAATAATTGGGATTGCTCCGGCTACAGCTGCTTCGTAATAAATATCTTCGCCTTGTGCATATGCCGCAGTAAATAGTTCGGCTCCGTGGCTAGCCAGCAACGCTTTATTGGCAGTAACGATTGATTTACGATTTTTGATTGCGAGATGAGCTAGTTCGCGAGCTGGTTCAATGCCGCCCATTACTTCGACAATCAAATCAATCTCTGGGTCGTTAACAACTGAAAAAGGATCAGTAGTAAAGAGAGCTGGGTCGATTCCTGGGTAATCCTTTATAGTGCGAACTGCAATTTTTGCGAGTTCGATCTTTACGCCGGCGCGAGTAGAAAGCTCGGCTGAATCAGCGAGTAAAAGTCGGGCAACTTCGCTACCAACAACGCCGCAGCCGAGCATGCCGATACGAACGGGTTTATCTGCTGGGCTCATTTGCTAATTCTTTCACATCTTGGCGATATCAAGTGCGAGTAAATCATCCTCGGTCTCGCGACGGACAATTACGCGGGCTTTTCCTGCAATTACAGCGACAACAGGCGGTCTTGGAACGTGGTTGTAGTTGCTTGCCATTGATCTGCCATATGCACCGGTCGCTGGAGTTGCAATGAGATCTCCAGGCGCTACATCGGCTGGAAATTTGATATCTCTAATGATGATATCTCCGGTCTCGCAATGTTTTCCAACAATTCGAGATTGCACTAGCGGTGCGGATGAATTTCGAGAAGCGATGCATGCGAAGTATTCAGCGTCATAGAGAGCAGTGCGGGCGTTCTCGCTCATTCCGCCATCGACTGAGATGTATTTACGAACTGAGCCATCTTCGATAGTTACATCTTTTACAGTGCCTACTTCGTAGAGAGTAAACATTGTTGGCCCCACGATATTGCGACCAGGTTCAATTGAGATTGATGGCACTTCTAAAGAATATTTGGCGGCAGCTTCTCGAACCGCACGTCCAAGGGTTGGTATGACATCTGCTGGTTCGACCGTCACTTCATTGGGCATATATGCAATTCCGTAACCGCCGCCGAGATCGAGTTCGGGGAGTTCTCGCTTATATGAATCACGGTAGCGACCCATAAATTGCAGTAAACGATCTGCAGCAATCTCAAATGATTCGGTACCAAAAATCTGTGAACCGATGTGGCAATGAACTCCCTTGAGTTCGAGTTCGGGTAATTGAGCAATCTTTTCAACCGCCTCCCACGCTGCGCCAGATGCAATCGAAAATCCAAACTTCACATCTTCATGTGCTGTAGAAATTGACTCATGGGTGTGCGCTTGGATTCCTGGTGTCAGACGAATAAAGACTGCTTGGCGGGTTCCATATTTGCGGGCTGCTGCCGCAACGCGATCGATTTCATATAGTGAATCCATCACAATGGTCTTAACGCCTACTGAAACAGCCTTATCAATTTCAGCGACAGATTTATTATTGCCATGTAACTCAATTTTCTTAGGACTAATGCCTCCAGCAATTGCTACGGCTAACTCTCCCCCGGTGCAGACATCTATGCCAATTCCTATATCCGCAATCCAATGCGCTACAGCAGTTGATATAAATGATTTTGCTGCATAGAAAACTCCGCCAGCTTGTGTACCGAATTCAGCAGCAAGTGCCAAAGACCAAGCGGTTGCTCGTGCACGAAAAGCTTCTTCATCAAGGAAGAAGGTAGGTGTTCCAAATTCTTTTGCTAACTCAGTTGCACCAATGTTAGATAGGTGTAGCTGACCATCTACAAAAGAAATATTTTTAGACCACATACTCTGATTACTCATCACATACGCTCCGGTGCGCTCACGCCCAGTAAATCCAGGCCGTTAGAGATAACTTGCATCGTTGCAGCACAGAGACTTGCACGCGCTGAATGAATGGGCGCAGCAGGTTCATCGCCCATTGGTAGGACGCGGCAATCTGCATAAAAGCCATGATAAACCCCGGCAAGCTCTTCAAGATATCGAGCGATACGGTGTGGTTCGCGAAGTTCTGCAGCGCTAGCAACAATTCGTGGATATTCGGCTAGAGCGCCCAGCAACTCGTTCTCGCGATCATGGGTGAGCTGAGCTGGGTCGAAATTCTCAAGGGTGTAAATAATTTTGAGCTCTGCCACATTGCGTAGAACCGCAGCAATTCGGGCATGTGCGTACTGGACGTAGTAGACCGGATTCTCATTAGTATTTTTACGCAGAACATCGATATCCATCACCATCGGCGTATCAACTGGATATCTAATTAAGGTGTAACGAGCTGCATCTACGCCAACTTTTTCTACGAGCTCAGCCAAAGTAATAATTGTGCCAGCGCGCTTTGAAAGTTTGACCTCTTCGCCACCTTCCATGATTTTTACAAGCTGGCCAATCAAAATCTCAATGTTGTAGTCAGGATTATCGCCCGCACATGCTGCCACTGCACGCAACCGGTTTACATAACCGTGATGATCTGCACCTAACATATAGATGCAGATATCTGAACCTCGCTCGCGCTTATTAATGTAATAAGCTGTATCAGAGGCAAAGTAGGTCAGTTCGCCATTTTCTTTAACAAGTACGCGATCTTTATCATCCGAGAAATCGGTGGTGCGCAACCAGATTGCGCCTTCGCTTTCAAAGACATGACCTTGCTCGCGAAGTTTTAATAGCCCGTGTTCAACCGCCCCGCTATCGTGAAGTGAACGTTCGCTAAACCAAGTATCAAAATGAGTTTTGAAAGTATCGAGAACGCTTTTCTGCTCATCTAATTGGATGCGATAAGCAGCTTCACGAAAATCCTCTGAGGTTGAAATTGATGGATTTGTGGCAAGTACTTGCACTGCCAAGTCTTTAATGTATTCGCCTTGATATCCATCCTCTGGAATCGCTTGACCTGTAGCTGCCGCTTGCACAGATTGACCAAAGAGATCCATCTGGCGACCACGATCATTGATGTAAAACTCGCGCGATACTTTTGCACCTGAGGCACTGAGAACTCTGCCTAGTGCATCTCCAACAGCTGCCCAGCGAGTATGGCCTAGGTGTAGCGGACCGGTTGGATTAGCGCTAATAAATTCGAGGTTAATCGCTACGCCCTTAAGTGAAGATCCACTTCCGTAATTCTTTCCAGCACTGAGAATTGTGCGAACGAGTTCGGCCTGATTGCTTCGGTTAAGCGTGATGTTTATAAATCCAGGGCCGGCAATATCTACTGAAGAAACTCCTGGCAATTGTGAAATTGCGCCTTTCAGAATCTCGGCTACCTCGCGTGGCTGCTTTCCGGCGCTCTTAGCTAGCTGAAGCGCAATCGAAGTTGCATAATCCCCATGATCGCGATTCTTTGGGCGATCGAGTGTTATCAAATCTGGGGCAGTGCCTGTGATTTCACCTCTGGCTATCGCCGCGACGACGAGCTCAAGAATCTGAGCTGAGAGTTCATCGGCGAGAGAGGACATTTCGCAAGTCTATCGTGCTGGGTTTTTGGAGAGGCTCGAATTTCTAAGGGGCTCAATTTGGGCAAGAGTGCGAGTAAGCCGTACTCTTATGCCTCCACTTGCATGACGCGGGAGTGGTGAAATGGCAGACACGCCAGTCTTAGGAACTGGTGCTCCGGCGTGCGGGTTCAAGTCCCGCCTCCCGCACAATATTTTTACAATCTTTAGAGCGAATTGCTAGGAAGATAGTTATGGCGAAACCATCACGGGCCAAGGTCAAGAAACTCCAATCCGAGGCGATGGGCGCTGCGGCAGATCGAAAAGCCGAGAAAGCTGCATCAAGAATTGCGCAGATTCATGGGGCCGTTGATGAAGATGCCTATGCAGATGTTGATGGGGTTTGGCGTGAAATTGGCTTGGCAGCTCCTGCGCGACGCGCGCTCATCGATGACGGTCTCTATAAAATCTCAGATCTTCGCAAGGTCTCACTAGCTGCCCTGAAAGAGCTTCATGGCATGGGGCCAAATGCGATTCGAATCCTCGTTGCCGAGATGAAGAAGCAGGATATCCAGTTCCGCAATTGAGCCTGCCTGGTTGAAATGCTAGGCGGTTGAAATGCTAGGCGGTTGAAATGCGAAGAGGTCGCAAGAACGAGTACCTCTCGAGAACTATTTGGCAAAGATTGTTACTTTTCTCTCCTGCAATACCGACCCATAAACGTCCCTTCATTGGAGAGTTAACATGACAGAACCTTATTCTTTCGAAACGTTGCAAGTTCATGCAGGTCAACAACCTGATCCCACAACTGGTGCACGTGCGCTCCCGCTCTATCAGACAACTGCATATCAGTTTCGCGATACAGAGCACGCAGCAAATCTCTTCGGTCTTGCCGAAATGGGAAATATTTATACACGCATCATGAACCCCACTCAGGATGCCGTCGAACAACGACTTGCAGCTCTCGAAGGTGGAGTCGCTGCATTGTTATTGGCTTCAGGTTCGGCTGCAACAACCTTCGCAATTCTTAACGTTGCAGAAGCTGGCGATCATATTGTCTCAAGCCCAAGTCTTTACGGTGGCACATATAACCTCTTCCATTACACACTTCCAAAGTTTGGTATCGAAGTAACTTTCGTTGATGATGCTAATAACCCAGAATCATGGCGCAAGGCAGTCCGCCCAAATACCAAGGCTTTCTTCGGCGAAACAATCGCTAACCCAAAGAATGAGATTCTAGATATCCGTGCAGTTGCTGATGTTGCTCATGAAGTAGGGCTTCCATTGATTGTTGATAACACTGTCGCAACTCCATTCCTTATCAAGCCAATTGAATTTGGGGCAGATGTTGTAGTTCACTCTGCAACTAAATTCTTATCTGGACATGGAAATGCAGTCGTCGGAGCAATCATCGACTCTGGAAAATTTGATTACGCGCAGTACCCAGATCGTTTCCCAGGATTCAATAAGCCAGACCCTAGCTACCACGGCCTTGTCTTTGCGCAAGCACTTGGCGTTGGCTCTGCATTCGGTGCTAACTTGGCTTACATCTTCAAGATTCGCTTGCAACTTCTCCGTGACGTCGGAGCTGCAGTATCACCATTTAATGCATGGCTATTGGCGCAAGGACTTGAGACTCTCTCACTTCGTATGGAGCGCCATGTTCAGAATGCGAAAGAGATTGCTGCTTGGCTAGAAAAGCATCCAAGTGTTGAGAAGGTTAACTTTGCAGCACTTGCTTCATCACCTTGGCATGCGCTTGCAAATAAATATGCACCTAAGGGATCTGGAGCAGTTCTCTCATTCGAACTCAAGGGGGGCGTTGCAGCTGGTAGAAAGTTTGTGGAATCCCTCAAGCTCTTTAGCCATGTTGCCAACATTGGTGATGTTCGTTCGCTCGTAATCCACCCTGCGACAACTACACACTCACAACTTTCGCCTGAAGAGCAGTTGGCAGCGGGTGTGACACCAGGTTTAGTTCGTCTAAGCCTCGGTATAGAAAATGTTGCAGACCTTAAGGCCGATCTTCAGATTGGTTTTGACGCCGCTAAGTAATTATCTAAATACTTAAACAATAAAGCTGTAGAGCAGAAGCAGTACCCAAATCGCGGTTACTGCTTGTGCTGCTGCTTTTGTTGCAAGCCATTTCTTGCCTGCCTCTATAAATGAGATCGAAAGTAGAAGTGTGCCTGGAATAATCAGGGCGAGACTCTTTAAGAGATTCTGGTCTGCACCGGTTTGATAACGCAGATTGATAAGTCCAACTGCAAGGGCGCCATAGGCAGCCATCCGGTAATTGTTAAGACGGGAATAGTTCATATACAAATGGTAATGGCAAAGGGCGCCGGAATCCCGACGCCCTTGCCACTAACAACTCACTAATTAGTGATCTGCTGGCATTCCTTCTGCAATTGACTTCATGCGAGCGATCTTCAAAATTGTAAGACCGAATACGCACTTAGCCAAGATATCCGCGATTGTGTAACCAACCTGGATTGCAACGAATGACTCAGCTGTTGCATCTCCAACAATGTTAAAGATGTAAGCGATTGGGTATACACCCCATGTAGCGATAAGGAGAAGACGTAGACGTCCTACAGTCTCTGCTACGCCAGCTGGCTGACGATCCAATGACTTTGTGAGCTCTGCGAATAGTACGTAGAGGATGTAAAGGAATGGAATCGTTGAAAGAACACCGTAAAGAACCTGTGTGTTCTGATCTGATGAAATTTCTCCTGGGTATCCAAGAGCGATCATCGCTGCTGCTGCTGGTACGAGGCGTGTGATCAATGACTTAGCAACTGCTGCTGCAAGTGCAAGAACCGCGATTACCTCGACGAGAAGTAGTGGAACTGTGAGAAGCCAATCTACATAACGGTATGCCTCATTGAATGCACCCTGGCTACCTGAAACATTGACAACCTGGTTCTCTGATGACTCAGTGAATGAGTTGAAGATGCGGTAGTAGTGGTATGCAGCAATGAATGTAACCATTGATGACATGACAAGAGCATTGCGATACTTAGGAAGCACGCGATTCTGTGAAACAAGTGTGTACACAGTTGTTGCGAGCATTGAAATTAAACCGAATGAGAAAACCGCGTAAACGAGGTTCCACTGGTTGTTATCGAGTGTTACTGACATATCTCCTGAGCCTTTCCTGACTCTTTCATCAGTGCGGGCCGGTCGGCCCGTAAGATCTCAGGCCACAAGCGCTACCTAAACCTTTCGGCTAGGGCATCACTGACCTTTGATAGGAGAAAGTGTGACTGTTTCTGGGAGAAATTTCTCTATTACTTACCAGTAATTCGCATTAAATTTTAAGGAATTTAGATGAATTAACGCTCAAATCGGGGGTGAGGGCTAGAGAATCTCCGCCAAAAGGGCCTCAATGCGCCCCTTAATCTCATCGCGGATTACCCGCACCGGCTCAATGCCCTGGCCAGCGGGATCATCGAGCTTCCAATCTTCATAGCGCTTACCTGGGTAGTACGGGCAGGCATCCCCGCAGCCCATTGTGATAACAACATCTGAGGCCTGGACCGATTCTGGGGTCAAAATCTTTGGTTGTTGGTCTGCAATATCAATTCCGAGCTCAGCCATCGCTTCAACGGCAATTGGGTTAATTGAATCTTTTGGGGCTGAGCCAGCTGAAAGTACTTCGACTTTCTCTCCACCCAGTGTGCGCGCAAATCCTGCCGCCATCTGAGAACGCCCTGCATTGTGCACACAGACAAAAAGGATGGTCTTCTTATTCTCGTTAGTCATGTCAGCTCTTTCTACTTGGGGTTTGCTGGCTACTTGGGGTTTGCTGGCTACTTGGAGTTTGTTTGAGTAGGGGTTTGCTTGAGTAGATGGGCTAATCCATATCCTAGAAATGCACCCAGAATTTGGAAGGGGATGAAAACCAGCGCTGAATCAGGCGAGATTCCAGCAAAAGTCTTTGTGAAGATACGCCCGATAGTTATAGCCGGGTTTGCAAAAGATGTTGAAGATGTAAAGAAGTAGGCGGCGAAAATCCATAATCCAACTGCCGCTGGAATTAATTGAGATTTGGCTGAATTGATGAGATGGAAGATGAGGAAGATCAGTCCAGCAGTTGCGACAATTTCACTTAAATATATATTTGATCCTTCTCTCACTCGCTCTGAGATATCGAAGGCAGGGAAATCAAAGAGCAGATTTGCGAGAGCTGTTCCGGCCATTGCGCCGAGCACCTGTGCAAGCGCAAAAGAAAGCAGTTCTGTAACTTTTGCTTCTCGTCGAATTATCGTAAATAAAGTCACCAGCGGATTGAATTGTGCTCCAGAAATGTGACCAAAAAGATTAATAATTGTCCAAAGAACTGCGCCGGTTGCTGCGGCATTAATCAGCAGCTGCAAGCCCACATCGTCGGTAAGTGATTGCGCCATAGCGCCAGATCCCACAACAGCTAAAGCCAGGATTGCAGTACCCAAAAATTCAGAGAGCGCTTTGTGCATGGCGTGAGTTTAATGGGGGTAAATGAATAGCAGGTGAACGCATATCAACGTTTTACAAGTACTATCTCTTAATGCTCGCGCAATTGAAGAATCTCAGCTCTCATGAGGGATTCTCCATGCTCGTTACAGCGCGCCTCATATCAAATGTAGGTAACGGTCTATCTCCTATCGCCTTGGCATATGGCGTCCTAAGCCTTCCAGGTGCAGATGGAAGTGATCTCAGTATTGTGATGGGAGCGAGATACCTTCCTTTAATTATATTTATGCTATTTGGTGGCGTATTTGCCGATCGTTTTCAGCGAAATCGCATCGTGGGCGGCAGCGACATTATTGGAAGCGCCTTGGTTGCAGTTAGTGCAATCTCATTGATTGCGGGCTTTTCTTCAATCTTATTGCTCGCAATAATGGGCGCACTTTTTGGATTTCTGAATGCTCTCTGGTGGCCAGCAATGTCAGGTGTGCTTCCAGAGATTTTGCCGAAAGAGAAGTTGCAAGAGGGCAATGCGATTATCGGATTAATGAGCAATATTGGCGTTGTCTTTGGCACACTACTTGGTGGCGTAATTGTCACTCTTACTAGTCCCGGATGGGCTCTCTTAATAGATGGATTAACTTTTTTTATCGCTGGAATTATTGTCTGGAACCTCAAGCTAGATGCCAAAAGTCGTATCGAGAGCCCAGGGATACTTGATGACTTGCGCGTTGGCTGGCGCGAATTTATCTCTCGCTCTTGGCTTGTCACTATGGTGATTGCATTTGCATTTATCAATATGGCATTTGATTCGATGATTACGATTTTAGGACCCCTCAATTTTAGTGACCCCGAGACAGGTCCACGAGATTGGTCTTATAACTTAGCTGGCCTGACAATCGGAATGATGATTGGTGGAATCATTGTTTTGAAATTCAAGTTTAAGCATCCACTATTTGTCTCGATGATTCTTGTTGCTATCTCTGGTGTCTGGGACTTCGCTCTCGCTTTTGATCTTTCATTGGCTATCTCAATTGCGGCAGGTATCTTCTCGGGGATAGCGGTTGAGATTTTTATGGTCAATTGGAGTACTTCAATGCAAGCTCATATTCCTGAAGAATCCTTTTCGCGTGTTAATGCCTACGATTCGCTCGGTTCTTATGGCTTTGCCCCTCTTGGAATCATTATTGCTGGTCCACTTGCAGAGGCTTTCTCGGTTAATTCCATCTTATTTGCCACCGGATCTATCACCCTATTGGCCTCAGTGGTGGCGCTCTCGGTTAAATCAGTACGAACCTTAAGTAACGCGTAGTCTTATCGCTATGTCGGATACGAGCGCTGTGAGCGAAGAGAGCACGACCCCGGTAGCTCCACCAAAACTTCGCGGTTGGTTTCATCTCGCTGCAACCCCAGCAGTATTTATCGCATCACTTGTTCTCTTTATTCTCAGTAAAGAATCCCTCAAATTTGCTGTCGCTCTCTATTCCTTAACTGCCATCATGCTCTTTAGCGTCTCTGCTATTTACCATCGCGTTCCGTGGTCACCTGCTAAGAAGAAAATCTGGCGCCGCTGGGATCACGCAAACATCAATCTCCTTATCGCTGGTTCATATACTCCATTTGCTGTTGCTCTACTTGAACCCCGTGATCGAAATATTCTCCTTGTAATCATCTGGGTTGGTGCGCTTAGTGGTGTTGCTATGCGAATCTTCTGGATTGGTGCACCACGTTGGCTCTATGTTGCTAACTATCTTCTATTAGGTTGGGTTGCAGTTGTTTACACACCCCAGCTCTACGAACGTGGTGGGCTCTGGGTCTTAATCCCTATTGTTATTGGCGGACTTTTCTATTCGATTGGCGCAATCTTCTATGCGCTCAAGCGCCCTGGTCCGGCCGCTAAATACTTCGGTTTTCATGAGTTATTCCATATCTTCGTGCTGGCTGCTTGGATATCTCAATATCTAGCAGTCTGTTTTGCCATATATCGGGCGAGATAGAGCCTGTAAGCCCAATCAAGTAAGCCTGCAAATATGGGGCGATTTACCCACTGCACGGGATGCCCTAATCTTGCCCAGTAAGTAATACGTAAGGTGATGGGGTTTAACAATGGCAGAGAAGAAGGACTTCCTTAACTGGGTCGGTTTCCGCGAAGAATCTGAGCGCACCCCTGTCGGTAACCCGGCAGATCGAATCCGCGAACTCGAATCTCAACTCTCTGATCTACGTTCTCGACGCGATATCACCTCACTCAGTAAAGAAGAGTTTGAAATTTTGGCGACTGAAACCGCCATGATGATGATCAAATCCGCCCAAGCGCGCGAAGCCAAAGCATTCTCATCTGCCGAGCGTTTAATCAATGAATCCTCACGTAACGCCAAAGATGTCCTTGAAGGCGCCGAATCAAAGGCGAGAAGTATTCTCTCTGGCGCCGAAGCTCGCGGGCGCAAGTACATCTCTGCCGCTGAGAGCGAAGCCCAGGATGTTATCTCTGAGGCAACACGTGAAGCAGAATCTTTAATTGATACTAAGCGACGTGAGGCTGCAGCTTTCGCCTCTGCTGCTCGTCGTGAAGGTGAGCGCATCGTTGCAGATGCTGCAAATGAAGTTATTGAGTATCGTCGATGGCTTGCAGAAGTTATCGCTGAATCTGAAAAACTCTATCGCGTCCAATCGCAAGCTCTCGTAGCTGCAGAACAAGCTATTGCTCAATCTCGCCAACGTCTTGATGGTGCATTTGCACGACTTGCCAATATGCAAGCAGTTGTTAATGACTCTCTCAATGAAGATGGAACAGTTCGCCATAAAGAGCCTGTGCGAGTTGAAAGTCGTCGCAACGCACCAGCACTCGATGCGCCATCACGCCGCACTTCGAAGAAGAGCGTTGCAAAGAAGACTCCTTCTAAGCGTAAGTAATTTTGATGGCTACCAAGGGCGGTATCCAATACATCCCTGCCATTGATGGCCTCCGTGCTATCGCAGTAGTTGCGGTAATTCTTTATCACTTAGGTTTTGATTGGATCCCTGGTGGGTTCTTAGGCGTTGATCTCTTCTTTGTAATCTCAGGTTATGTAATCACCCGCCTCCTTCTAGATTCAATCGAAATTAGCGGTGGATTAAACCTCCGCGCCTTCTATCTCGCTCGCTTGCGACGCTTACTTCCCGCGCTGATTTTCATGGTCATTACAACCGCGATTACGGTTGGAATCTGGGCTCCAGATACAATTAAACGTTTCTTGAGCGATACCCCATTTGCATTGACAGGCACTATGAATTGGTGGCTGGTTGGTCGCGAACTCGATTACTTTGAAAGTATCGGGCGCCCACCTCTACTTCAACACACTTGGTCTCTAGCGGTAGAAGCGCAGTTCTATCTCATTTGGCCTCTGATATTGCTCTTGATCCTCAAATGGTTTGGTAAGAAGCGAGTTGCAATTGCATCGCTCTTCTTTGCAGCAATCTCTGGAATAACCCTGCTGATGGTTTCTCTCACTCTAGATGCCAGCAATGCAACGAGTGTGAGCCACGTTTACTTTGGCACTGACACCCACAGCATTGGCCTCTTTCTAGGAGCAGCCCTTGCAGTGAGCTGGGTACCTCAGAACTTTAAAGAGGTTGTCTCAAGAAAAGCGCAGGACTTTATTGATGGCATCGGTGTTGTTGGATTTATTGGAATCCTTGGAACATTTCTTCTGATCGATGCTGATAATCCCAATCTCTACAAGATTGCATTTCCGCTGGCAGGACTATTCGGCGCAGCGATAGTTACATCTATAGTCCACCCGGCATCGCGCTTTGCCCCAATTTTGCAAAATCGAGTTTTACTTTGGATTGGTGAGAGATCTTATGCAATCTATCTCTGGCATTGGATTATCTTTCAAGTAACTCGTCCTGATATTGATTTGGCTGGTCAGGATTGGGCCTTGTTCGCTCTTCGTATTTTGATTGTCTTAGCGTTAGCTGATATCTCCCTTCGCTACGTTGAGCTTCCTGTAAGGCGCGGGGTTGTCAAGAATTGGGTAAAGGGGCGTAAATACCGGACTCCTAAAGAGAAGAAGATTCAATCTCGACGGATTTTTACTGCATCTTTTCTGATAGTTGCTATTGCCGGTTTCATTAGCTTTAGAGCTGTAACGCTTTCGCAGGTTGAGCAGAACGCAGTACAAGAAGAGATACTTCAAGAAGATATTAACTCTGAAACTACAACTGCAATTATTGCCGATAACGGTATTTGGCTAACGGGAGATTCAGTAATTCTAGGAATTCGAAACTCACTGGCAGAGCAATTTCCAGTAGCCCTGGTTAATGCCCGCATTGGCCGTCAAGCAGATGAGTTACTTGAGGTAATTGAGAAAGATAGAGCCTCAGCCCCGGTAGGACCTGTAGTGCTCAATATGGGTAATAACGGGGCGCTTGATGAGGAGCAAGTGGTCGCTATCTTTGAAGCGTTACAGGATTCTGAGAAAGTAATCGTTGTTAACACGGCAGTTCCACGGGGTTGGCGTGATGATAACAATCGCTTAATAGCAGATGTCGCGCAGCGTTTTCCAAATATCTCAGTTGTTGATTGGAACTCAGTTTCAGCTGATCACCCTGAATACTTTGCCCCTGATGGTGTTCATTTAGTTCCAGAAGGTGTGGCTGTATACATAAGCGAGATTGCACGGTATCTATAAACAGAGTATCTATAAGCAGAATATTTATAAAAAAATGCCCCGACCAAAGCGGTCGGGGCATTTTTAATGAATTGAATTATTCGAATGTACCCTTAAATCCAAAAGCCTTTGCTGTTCCAACAGATCCATCGCTGTAGATTGCAGAGACTCTAAATGATGTGTACTTCTCATCAGATGACTTTGTAACTTCTTGAGCAAGTTGAGTTGCAGGAAGTTCTGCAAGCTCTGACCAAGCTCCACCGTTAAATGAAGTTTCGATCTTGTAGGCAGTGACATCGCCAGCCGGTGCACGCCATGTCAGGCGAAGAACCATCTGTGCATCACCATCTGCCCAGTTGCCAATAAAACGTGTTGGAGCTTCGCCACTTGCTGCAGCCTCTGTTGATTCTTCAGTTGCTTCAGGTGAAGCTTCTTCTGTTGCCTCGGCTGTTGCCTCTGGCGATGCTGATTCCGTTGCTTCAACTGTTGCAGTTGGAGCAGGGGCTGCATCATCAGAATCTTTTGATTGTCCTGAGAGAACTATTGCCGCAAGAATTGCAATACCAAGTAGGACTGCAACTAGTACGCCCTTCGAGCTTCCTTGACGTGGTGTAGCACTCGCCTTAGGAGCTGCAGCTTTTGGAGCTGCAG
>CAEZSP010000014.1_pt1 | contig 21407 bp, 20 predicted proteins | sample 7263991 | NCBI WGS metagenome assembly CAEZSP01 (sample SAMEA6813780, study PRJEB35770) | uncultured Candidatus Planktophila sp. | biome: Freshwater; feature: Freshwater reservoir; material: water | place: Czech Republic | collected 2017-04-14 | depth 0.5m m | reverse complement strand
CCATCATCTTTGAGGAACTTCATCAAGTTAAGAGAAGCCAAGTTACAACTTGAGTTATCCAATGACATGTACTCAGAGCAAGGGTTAGATGCATTGATGCGACCTGACTCTGGGTTTGTGTGCCAATCATTGATGGTGTCGTCATACTGGATTCCAGGATCAGCACATGCCCATGCAGCTTCTGCCATCTTGCGGAAAAGCTTGCGAGCATCTGTTGTCTCGATTACTTCACCAGTTGAACGAGCCTTGAGGCCGAACTCGGTTCCGTTCTCGTATGCGCGCATGAACTCATCTGATACGCGAACAGAGTTGTTAGCGTTCTGATATTGCACAGAGATAATGTCCTTGCCACCAAGATCCATGTCGAATCCTGCGTCGCGGAGTGCGCGAATCTTCTCTTCCTCTGAAACCTTAGTCTCAATGAATTCTTCGATATCTGGGTGATCTACATCGAGAACAACCATCTTTGCAGCGCGACGGGTTGCGCCTCCAGATTTGATTGTTCCTGCAGATGCATCAGCACCGCGCATAAATGAAACAGGACCAGATGCTGTTCCACCTGACTTAAGAAGTTCCTTTGATGAGCGAATACGTGAAAGGTTAAGACCGGCACCAGAACCGCCCTTAAAGATCATTCCTTCTTCGCGGTACCAGTTAAGGATTGAATCCATTGTGTCATCCACTGAAAGGATGAAGCACGCTGATACTTGCTGTGGAGCAGCTGTTCCGACGTTGAACCAGACAGGTGAGTTAAATGAGAATGTCTGGTGCAAAAGCATATGTGTGAGCTCGTGTTCGAAGATTGTTGCATCCGCATCTGTTGCGAAGTAACCGTTCTCGCGGCCTGCCTTTGTATAGGTAAGAACTACGCGATCGATGACCTGCTTGAGTGACCACTCGCGGTTATCTGCACCGACTGCGCCACGGAAGTACTTTGTTGTAACGATTGTTGATGCATTAACTGACCAGAAATCTGGGTACTCGACGCCGCGTTGTTCAAAGACAACTTCGCCTGTCTTCCAGTTCTGCTGCACCACATCGCGGCGATCCCAGGTGACTTCGTCATATGGGTGAATGCCTTCGTTTGTGTAGATGCGTTCGATTGTTAAGCCCTTGCCGCCCTTAACCTTCGATGTTGGTCGATTGATGACCGTATCTGACATGTGTGTATTTCCCGTCTTCTCTTAAATGATGCTGGTGAATTTTTAGTTTTATTGCTGTAGTGCTGTTGTTACTTATTTAGTTTTAGAGCGCAAGAATCCAATTAACTCTTTGCAGAGTTATTGGTTAACTTGCTGGCGGAGGAAGGGGTGGTGCCTTTTTCTTGAATTGCATTGCCTTGAATTGCATTTGAAGGTAGAGCGCGTAATAACGCAATCTCTCCTTCAAAATCTTCGAGGGAGGCAAAGTTACGGTATACGGATGCATATCGCAGGTAAGCCACCTCATCGAGTTCGCGGAGTGGCGCAAGAATTGCCATTCCAACCTCGTTGGCTTCGATTTCGGCTTGACCAGTAGCGCGAAGAGTTTCTTCAACGCGTTGAGCAAGTAAGACCAAATCATCTTCGTTTACTGGACGTCCCTGGCATGCCTTACGGACACCTACAAGAACTTTCTCGCGGCTAAATGGTTCGGTAGCCCCTGATCGCTTAATGATGTTTAGAAGTGCGACCTCTTGGGTTGAAAAACGTTGTGAGCACTGTGGGCATTCGCGACGACGGCGAATTTGTGTGCCATCTTCGACTGGACGAGAGTCGATCACGCGCGAATCGTCGTGGCGGCAAAATGGGCAGATCATCCGGCGTGTCCTTTCTCTAAATCCATCACTTTTCATTCAACTACATATAGTGGGGAATTGGAGAAACTACACTAGAAACACTAGTAATGGAAGTTTTCGCCTCTTGGACCCCTATATATAGTAGGAACTCTAAAGCATTTCTAGAGAGTTTGCAGGATGAACCCCGCGACACGCCATAGATTGTTTTCTGGGCGTGAGCGAGCGCGACGCGCTTAAGAGTTGAGCGGAATACGGATCTCTTGGCCGGTTGAAACATCAGCTGAAGAGAGGCTATTGATTTCGATAATCTCTGAGACGAGAGCCTGTGTAGAGCCTCCATCTGAGAGCTGGCCAGCGAGGGACCAGAGGGTGTCTCCTGGGGCTACGGTGACTGTAATAAAGCGAGCGCTGGTGGCAGCTTGGCTGGAATCGCCAGCAGATGTGTTGGCGCCAGCATCGTAGCCTGCAACTGATGCCACCACGATAGCGAGAGAAAGAACCACGAGAGTGCGGGCTAGGCGGCCACGGCGATTGAGTCGCACGGACGGATTGGCCAAAAAGCCTTGATTTACACTGCTTTGAGAGATCGTTAAAGCGCTCATGGTCTTTACTCCTGCTATCTAACAACCTTGGGGAAGGTTTTCGAACATCTGTTCGATAAGAGAAAGATACCCCCAGCCACCGACAAGTGCAAGCTAAATTCGAACATATGTTTGATTTTATCCACAACCTGTGGAACCATCTGTGCATGGCCAAAAAGATATCCCCCGATAGCGAGCTCACCAGCCGCCAAGCACTCATCCTCGACTACCTCAAAGCGTCGGTCGAAAGCCAGGGCTACGCCCCCACCATGAGAGAGATCGGCGCCGCTGTCGGCCTGACCTCATCAGCATCTGTTAAATACCAACTCGATATTCTGGAAGAGAAAGGTTTGATTCGTCGCGGCGATAACTCTGGTCGCGCTATCGAACTCGTTATCCCCGACTCTGAACTCGGCAATACAACCCCTGTTGGTAAGACTCAATTTATTCCACTCGTAGGTTCTATTGCAGCCGGTGTACCGATCACTGCAGACCAAATGGTTGAAGAGACTATGCCACTTCCTGAAAGTCTGGTCGGAAGCGGTGATCTCTTTATGCTCAAGGTAAAGGGCGAATCAATGATTGATGCAGCAATCTGCGACGGCGACTTTGTTGTTATCCGTCAGCAGAAAGATGCCAACAATGGCGAGATCGTTGCAGCAATGATTGATGGCGAAGCAACTGTTAAGACTTTCTCTCGCAAGAGTGGCAAGGTCTGGTTATTACCTGCAAATGATGCTTTCGAACCTATCGATGGAACTCATTGCGAAATCTTAGGTAAGGTCACAGCAGTTCTGCGCTCTGTTCACTAAAGCCACAAGAAGCGCTGAAAGAGCTATTTGGCGCTACTTATCGGTGTAGTGTCCGCGAAGTGAAATAATAAAAACCTGACCATTTTCTACTGCATAGACGATGCGATGGCGGGTATCAATTCTGCGCGACCATGCACCGGAAAAGTGATGGCCTAATTGCTTTGGTTTGCCGATACCCTCATATGGGTTTTCTGCAATTGCTTCTAATAACTTTGCGATTCGAATGAGCGACTTTGGGTTGTGCTTTTCGAAGTGTTGATAATCATCTTGAGCCTTGAGCGAGAATATAAAGAGGTAGCGTTTCTTTGAAACACTCATCGAGTAGTTTTCTGCTTCTTGCTCGCAGATAGCACCTTCATTTCTTCGAAAATATTGCCCTTACTGAATTCAATTTGCAGAACCTCACCAGCTGCAATCTGAGCAATAGCTTCATCAAGGTTGCGCCGACTTTGGGCGTGGCCAAGTAAATAGAAAGTTTCTAGCATGTTCTCCCACTCGCTCTCAGAGACGAGCACGGCGTTGCCAGCATTAGATGTAATCAATACCGCTTCTTGATCATCATTTACTTGTTTGATGAGTGGGAAGAGATTTTGTCGTGCAGTTGATGCAGGGATAGACATGGGCAGCTCCTTTGGAATTTCCCAAAGAATAGCACTCCTGTACGACATCTTGTACAACTACTTTAGGTAGTGCAAGGCGGGCAGAAAAACTAGAGCGAGCGCTCGATTATTCGAGTAGCTAGCTTGATCAGCCATGAATTTCGGTGTCCTGCTACCCACTTATATCCAAAACGTCCCAGAGGCCCAGAGGCGCGAACAATGAATCCCAATACCCAGTTGCCACGACGACCCAGCAGAAATGCAATTGCTTCAGGGCCTACATAGACCTTTCCACTATGAAGAACATGCACCGCTTTTGAGCACTCTTCATAACTCAGTCCATAAAAATCCAAATCGGCTCGCTGAAATGCGATTGCATCAACAACTAATTTCTTTTCAACCCATGCCATCGTCGCTTCACAGAAACGGCATTCCCCATCAGTAAGAACGACAATCTCAGATGAGTATTCAGAGCTCACTTACACCGACCGTTGCTTCAAAGATTTGATGAGTTTCCAAGCTAAAAAGAATAGAAAGAACTGAAAAGGCAATCGCGCATACGCAATCAGAGGCTCTGGCATAGGCCGATCACTCCATTCGATTGCCATATTGATATTGGCAGGATAGACAGCGATAAAGAGCCCCAGTGCGCCATAAGCACCCCATAAACGAAGTGACTTGCCGAAAAGCTGTGCCGATAAAGGTGAAAGCAGCGCTAACCCAATTGCAATCTCAGCTATGCCACTGAGGTAGGTGTAAATACGAGGATCACCCGGTAGCGCCGTTGGCACAATCGCATCAAGGGGCGAAGGAAAAATGAAGTGCCCTACCCCTGCGCCAAGCAGGATGTAGCCCATGATGCGACGAAGTTTTTGATCTGCCATGGCTTATTTAAATGAAGTCGCGATCGAGTTCGACTGAACCCTTGTAAAGAACCAATGTAAATCCTTTGAGATTTTGGCCGGCCTTAAAGATGTGCTCGCCCTCGCTATTTGTCGTAAAGCGATAGGTGAACTTCTTCTTAGAACCCTTCTTTGTAGCGGTAACAGAGAGCTTGGTATTGACCCACTCTGTCGCAACCGCAATACGGGTTTTGCCGCTGATTACCTTGGCTTCAACGGTATTGCTGATCTCCTCTTCAGCCTCAATTTCAGGGAGTGAATCAATATCATCACCAGCCATATAGCTCACTGGAATCGCCAGAGCGATAGCTGTGACGGTTTCGATAATCGATGTTGGTGTATCTATTATTACTGTCGTTGTATCGCTTAAAACAGTACGCGTATCAGGTGTTCCGGCGGTGATTACTCGCCCGGTTCCGGTATCCCAGCTGCGGCCATTTGATTCGATTGCAACACCATTATTAATTGATGTTGATGAAGATCCATTGTTGATGACAAATTCGTTGCCGTTATAGATGACGTTAGGGCCATGCCAACCAGCAACATTTCCAGATTCTGAAGGCGTTGTTTGAAAGACAATACGTGAACCTGATGGGCATCCCATGTATTCCTGTGGCATATAGCCACCATTACCAAAAGGATCAGTCGATGTTGCAACAATGACACCGCAGACATGACCATCAGGATGAACCACCGCATATCCCCCAAGTCCTGATGTGATTCGAGCTGGTGCAGGAGTCGGTGTGACAATTGGAGTTGAGCTTTCGGAAACAACTGTTGGCGTATCTGAAGTTACAGTCGCTGAATCTGCTACATATCCGGCAGGTACCGGTACGGGGTTTGCGCACACTCCACCCGATGCAGTTGAAACACCATTTGCATGGACAACAGGTCCCCATTGAAAACATTTTTGCTGACCTGGGTGAGCTTCATTCCATTCACGTGAGAGGACCTCTGCCGCTGCTTGTCCATCGCGTTGTGCCTGAGAAAAAGCTGCATCTGCTTCGATCTCAGCAGCGGGGCGCCAAGTCTTTGTGCAAACAACATAATTTCCACCGCCGCCAGCGACGGCAGCTAAACCAGCGCCTGTAGGGCAAGTAATGATTGGAGATCCATCCAAAGGATTTCCGGTTGAAGAAGAAACGAGTTGTCTAGATCCAATCTCTGCTCCAAGCGCAACTCCTGGGAAAGGGTCGACTTCAGAACTCTGCGCCGCTGGGAGAAGTGCAAAAGATAAGGCAACAATCACGAGGGCTGTTACTCGAAATCTCAACTGATTCTTCTTGATGTTCATGTTGCCACTTTAGTCCTGTTGCCCGACAAACCCAATAACCCCTGTTTGCTGATTTCATGCTCCCTGGTTATCTACAGAACTAAAACTCTCTGACTATTCACAAATGAGATTCTCTATCCTGACAGGACGGCAATCATGACAGGCTGGTACTTTTCGAAAATGAAAGCTATCGCCGCCGTTATTGCAGCTATCGCAGGTCTCGTCTTTTTAGTCAGTCAAGGTTCAGCACTGTTAACTGATGTTCGCTCGCAAATCTCAGGTCTTACTTCCCAGGCAAAAGATTTACTGCCTTCAGGTGATGCTTACTCACTCGGTGTTACCGAAGGCAAGAAAATGCTTGAGAACTCTGATTATCTTGATCAGCTAAATATCTCGCTTATTCCAGGTGCCGCCGAACTGATAGCAAGCATTAAATCTGGGCAAATCACCGAAGAGCGTATCTCTGAGATAGCGAAGATTTACTTCCCTGTCGTGGCCGTGCAATCTGGGATATTTGATATCTCTGCTGAGAACCGAGCTGAATTTATTCGTGGCGTTATAGCCGGATACTTCCCGGTCCAATAACTCTCAACTACCCTTAAGCCATGAACCGTGTCATTGCCTTTACTCGCTTTGCTGTCTTTATCCCTGCAATGGCTTCGATCTTGGGGGCCGTATTGCTGATGATTCAAGGCTCAGTCGAAATGATTCGTACAATCATCAACGCGGCAGTCAACGGCACCAAGTTAAAGCTGACCATTGTTGAAGTTCTCACCGCTGTCGATGCGATTCTTCTCGGCACAGTCCTTCTAGTTATCGGATACGGCCTCTACGAACTCTTTATCGATGAAGATCTAGAAGTTCCAGTCTGGTTGCAGGTCCATGATCTTGATGACTTGAAGTCAAAGCTCATCGGCGTAGTTGTAGCCCTGATTGCAGTTATCTTCGTTGGTGTATTTGTTGATACAAATCGCGCCGAAGATGTGATTTCTTTCGGAGTTGGCGCCGGAGCGCTCGTGACAGGCCTTGCTCTCTTTAGCTATGCAACACGTAAAGAGAAGAGCAAGACCTTCCCACGAAATCCTTCAGTTTAATTTAGCTGAAAAGAAATTACTGCTACAGGCCCAACCTGTGGCTTGATATCGATTGTTATCGAATCACCATCTCGCTTGAGATCAACGCTCTCGCCGTTTAAGTACTTGGCGCTAGCATCCTTAACCAACTTGGCTGGTACGGCAAACTTTGTTGCACCAGCTGATTCGATATGGGCGAAGACTTCACCATCAACTGCTGTCCAGCGAACCCATGGTGACTCAGATGGTGCAAAACCCTCTGCAGGATGAGTTCCGTAGATTGCACGTGAATTTACTTTCATCCAATCACCTAATTGACGTAAGACTTTCTGTTGTAGCTCTGGAATCTCACCGGAAGCAGTTGGTCCAACGTTAAGCAAGAGATTGCCGCCGCGCGAAACGATATCGAGCAGGTGGTGCAGTAACTTAGAGATATCTAAGTAATGCTCTGCAGTTTCAACCTGGTTATATCCAAATGAATAACCGACACCGCGATTGTTCTCCCAGACTCCCCCATCTTCAACATGCAGGTTCATCTTGTATTCGCTGGTCTTATAGTCACTGTGAGGAACTCCCCAACGGTCATTAACTAAGCCAGTTGGGACTTTTTCATAGTAGTAATCAAAGAGGGCAGGAAGTGAGTATTCGCCTTCGCGCTTTGAGAAATCTGGCCAGTTAATATCGTTGAAGATTACCTCTGGCTTGTACTTATCAATCAGATCAACGACATGCTCATAGCAATACATTGAATACGCGGCATCTGATGGGCGCTCAAGTTCGTATTCGGCGCTATGCGGTGGTAAATCTGTGATTGACCAATCCAAACCACCTGAGTAATAAACACCGAAGCGCAAACCTGCGGCGCGTACCGCGCTAGAAATATCTGCAATCAAGTCTCGCTTAGGTCCTCTATTTACAGTGTTGCGAGTACCTGTTCCAGGTGCCTGCCAGAGGGCGATTCCGTCGTGGTGCTTCGTTGTTGGTATCACATACTGTGCACCGGCGTAAGCAAAAAGTTCTGCCCATGCTTTTGGATCAAACTTCTCTGCCTTCCACTGATCAAGGAAATCATCGTATGGAGCTCCACCGTGAACTTGCTGGTGGTGCTTCTGTGCAGGTGAGCCCTCAATCCGAATCGTGTTGAAATACCACTCGGCATATGGGTTATGCGGAAACCAATCCTTGGCATCAAGAGTTCCGAGTTCGCCGACTGGTTCTCCCCATGCAGGGACCGAATAGGCACCCCAGTGAATAAAGATTCCAAAGCGAGCGTTTGCAAACCATTCAGGCGCACTGCGCTCGAATCTTTCCCACTTCACTGCATCTGCCATTTTCTTCTCCCTTTGTTTGGTTTTACCAATTACGAATCTGTACCGATGCTGGATCGCCACCAAAATCTAAAACAATGACAGGCATAAGTCCTGAGACTTTGCCGTCGCGGACATCAATGATTATTTCGCCGTCAGGATCAGAATCGTGCGCATCATTGATGGCGGTCCTGCGGGTAAAGGAAAGCTCTTCGTTGCTACCTAAAACCTTTGCTGACTTCAACCGAGCAACTTTTACCCCACGAACAACCACACTTACTTGTGGTTCGGCAAAATTATGTAAGTAAACAATCTCACCGCGTCGAGTCGATGGTCCGTAATACTGCCAATCCTCTAACCCTGGAAGAACGTTTTCAATACTTTCAATATTGCTCTTCATCCATATAGCTAAATCTTCTAGAGTTTTCGCTTCTTCTTCTGCCAAAGAACCATCAGGCTTTGGACCAACATTGAGAAGTAAATTTCCACCGCGCGAGACAACTTCAATAAGTGTGCGCAAGATTTCATAGGTAGATTTATAAGTTTTGTCGGTTGGAACATATGCCCATGAGTAATTAATTGTCATACAACATTCCCAGGGCTCATTAAGTGGTTTTGGTGGAATCCACTGCTCAGGAGTTCGGTAGTCACCTTGAGTGAAGAGTCGGTCGTTAATTAGGGTATCTGGCGAAAGTTTACGTATGTGGTCGCCAAAATCTTTAGAGTTCCACGTTTCATCACTTCTCTCCCATGCACCGTCAAACCATAAGAGATCGACAGGACCGTATTCGGTCAGTAGCTCAGTCAGTTGATCTTTGGTGTATTGACGAAAGTTCTCCCATTGCTCGGCAGATCCCATAGGTGGGCTCTCACCGAAAATATAGGGGCGATACTCATCTTTCCATTCAAGATAATCGCTATGACCCCAGTCTGCCAATGAATAATATATTCCGACCTTTATTCCAACCTCACGCGCAGCATCTACATACTCACGCAAGATATCGCGACCGGTTGCATGAAAGACGGATGAAGAGATATTTCGATCGCCAAATTTAGATGGCCAAATAGCCCAGCCGCTATGGTGCTTTGCGGTAAAAACTGCATATTTACATCCGGCAGCTTTCGCCTGTTGCAGAAACTCTTTTGGATTCCACGAAATTGGATTGAATGTGGTTTCAGTCGAACGATATTGCTCAACGTTTACTAAAGCACCGAGAGGGAGAGCAAAATTGACATCCCCTAACATGGGCCAAGACATCTCGATTCCCTGCTGGCTGGCATGATCAAGACAAATAAATAGCCCTAGTCCAGCTCCGGTAAACCAATCTGCACAACGTTGTTGATGGCCACTGATGAGAGGGTGAAAATCATTTAACCTCGGCGCCAGCGCTTCCTTATCGAAAACAGTGGTCTCAGTGGCCATCACAACATCAATCTTCTATGACTAATTGAAAGCTACGACAGTTGGTCCTTCGACCTTAGGAGCAGCAATAGTCATTGAGATCTTGGAGCCGTTGCGCGTTACCGCAATTGCTCCGCCACCTAGAACTGTTGCACTCTTGATATCGATTGCACTCTCTGGAGCATCGAATTCAACTGAACCAGTTGCATCAATGATTGCAAAGCGCTTCTTACCATTAGCTGTCCAACGAACCCATGGTGAATCTGAAGGCTTTACATCAGTTGCAGGTCGTGAGGCATAGATAGCGCTCTTATTTACATCCATCCATGCGCCGATTCCTTCAAGTACCTTGCGCTGGAAAGCTGGGATCTCACCATCGGCTGTTGGGCCAACGTTAAGAAGGAGATTTCCACCGCGAGAGACAATGTCGATGAGGTGATGTTGAGCTGCATTGATGCTCATGTAGTGCTTTTCATCCTCAATCTGGTTATAACCAAATGAGAGACCAATACCGCGGCAGTTCTCCCAAGCAGCACCGCTCTCGTTATCGAGTGAATGTTGGTACTCACTTGTCTTGTAATCACTATGAGGAACGCCCCAACGGTCATTGACTACGCCCTGTGGCACGCTCTTGTAGTAATGATCAAAGATTTCAGCGAGTGAATAAGCACCTTCACGCTTTGCAAAATCTGGGTACTCAATATCATCCCAGAGCACATCTGGCTTATAACGATTAATCAAGTCCATGATGTGTGCATGGCAATACATTGCATATGCTGCATCGCTCGGACGGAAACCGCGAACATGATCTCCAATAGTCATTGGAGGGAAGTTATCTACACTCCAGTCCAGACCGCCTGAGTAATAAACACCAAATTTAATTCCTGCCTTGCGAACAGCATCTCCAATTGCACCAACGAGGTCACGCTTTGGACCGCGCGCTACCGTGTTTCGTGTACCTGTTCCTGGCGCATCCCACAAAGTGATTCCGTCGTGGTGTTTGGTCGTTGGAATTACATACTGCGCGCCTGCCTTGGCAAAGAGCGCTGCCCAATCATCTGGGTTGAACTTGCTTGCCTTCCATTGATCTAAGAAATCGTCATATGGCGCGCCGCCATGAACCTCTTTATGGTGCTTCTGCGCAGGAGAACCCTCAATACGAATTGTGTTGTAGTACCACTCTGCATATGGGTTATGTGCCATCCAAACGCTGTCATCGACTGTGCCCAGCTCGCCTGTTGGCTCTGCCCATGCAGGAACTGAGTAGGCACCCCAGTGAATGAAAATTCCAAACTTTGCATCGCTAAACCAAGTCGGAACCGGACGCTCGAAACGCTTAAATACTTCTTGATCCATTTTCTATTCTCCTTTATAGGTCTAGCTTGGTTTAATTTGAAAACTCAATAACAGTTGGTCCTGCCACCTTTGGTGTAGGAATAGTCATTGAAATCTTATTTCCGCTTCTCTTTACTTCGATTGAGCCTCCGCCGAGAATGCGAGTTGTGCTGAGGCTGGCGATTTTTTCAGATGCTTCAATCTCAACAGCTCCAACTGCATCAACGTAGGCAAAGATTCGATCGCCCTTCTTCACCCAACGAACCCATGGAGTATCTGATGGTGCAAGGCCAGCAACAGCGCGGGTTGCATAGACGCCTTCGCTATTGATTGCCATCCAATCACCAAGGCCCATCAAGACCTTCTTCTGAATCTCAGGAATTTCACCTGAAGCTGTTGGGCCAACATTGAGCAAGAAATTACCGCCACGAGAGACAATGTCTAAGAAGTGACGTAGAGCGCTCTCGGTGCTCAGTGAGTGAATCTCTGATTCAACTTGGTTGTAACCAAATGAAAGCCCAATACCGCGGCAATTCTCCCAAGCGCCTCCATCTTCATTGTCGGCCATAAATTGATACTCACTCGTCTTGTAATCAGCGTGAGTAGTCGAACCCCAACGATCATTTACTACTCCGTGAGGAACAACTTTGTAATAGTGATCAAAGAGTGCGGCAAGTGAATATTCGCCGTCATGCTTTGCAAAATCAGGCCACTCAATATCGTTCCATAGAACATCTGGCTTGTAGCGATCGATGAGGTCAATAACATGCTTGTAGGCATACATTGAATATGCAGCATCATTCGGCCTTGTTAGACCATTACCGTCATGGCCTACGTTATCTGTGATAGCAGGCATCGTCTTGGTAACTTCCCAATCCAAACCACCTGAATAATAAACTGCAGAACGTAAACCTGCTTTGCGCACCGCAACAGCCAGGTCGCCGATGATGTCGCGCTTTGGTCCGCGATGAACAGTGTTACGAGTTCCTGTACCCGGTGCATCCCAAAGAGTGATGCCATCGTGGTGCTTTGAAAGCGGAACGATGTATTGCGCGCCAGCATAGGCAAAGAGTTTCGCCCACTCATCAGGGTTAAATTTTTCTGCTTTCCATAAATCTAAAAGATCGTCATAGTCGCAATCATTAAAGTTCTTCTTGTGGAATTCGCGAGCTGGAGATCCTTCAATTCTGATGGTGTTGTAATACCACTCAGCATATGGATTGTGCTTAAACCAATGTTTCCAATCATCGATTGTGCCAAGCTCGCCGATAGGCTCGCCCCAAGCAGGCACTGAGAAAGCGCCCCACGAGACCATAAAACCTAGCTTTGCATCAAGGAACCACTCTGGAACTTCACGCTCGAATCGATCGAAAACGTTATTTACCAATTTCTTAACTCCACATCATTTGGGTTACCACTGAGGTCAATCACAATCACTGGAATAATGCTGGAAAGGTCGGCACCTCGTGTATCGATGATTACCTCTCCGAGAGGATCCTTCGATGTCACATCGTTAATTGCAGTTCTGCGTGTAAAAGGCAGCTCTTTATCTGTGCCAAGAATCTTGATTGATTTAATTCGCGCCAGCGGAATAGCGCGGGCTACTACAGATTCTTCGGGCTTTGCAAAGAGATGTAGATACAGCAGGTGATCGCGCTTTGTACTTGGACCATAGAACTGCCATGGCTCAAGTCCTGGTTCTGCCCCTACAACGCTCTCTTTATTTACCTTCATCCACTTAGCTATCGCAACCAGAAGATCACGTTCTTCTGGAACAAGTGAGCCATCTCCACGTGGGCCAATATTGAGCAACAAGTTTCCGCCGCGAGATACGACTTCGATAAGTGTTCGCAGAATCTCAAATGGGGTCTTAAATGCTTCATCTGATGGGACATATGCCCATGAGTAGTTCATAGTCATGCAGCATTCCCAAGGTTCTGCAATTGGCTGCGCCGGAATCCATTGTTCTGGTGTTCTGTAATCTCCTTGGGTAAAGAGGCGATCGTTAATTAAAGTGTTTGGAGATAATGAGCGAATATGGTCGCCGATATCTTTGGTATTCCAAACTTCTTCGCTTCTCTCCCATCCGCCATCGAACCAGAGCAAATCAATTGGTCCATACTCGGTAAGAATCTCTCCTAGTTGAGCCTTGAGGTACTCGCGATAGCGTGCCCATTGCTCTGGAGTACCAATTGGTGAGCTATCACCGAAAATATATGGACGATACTCATCTTTCCAAGGAAGATAATCTGGGTGACCCCAATCAGATAAAGAGTAGTAAACACCGACCTTAAGTCCTTCTGCGCGCACTGCGTCAACATATGAACGCAAGATATCTCCACCTTTGGCGCCGTATGGTGACGATGCAATTGTGCGATTTCCAAATTTTGATGGCCATGATGCCCAGCCGTTGTGATGCTTAGATGTAAAGACTACATATGCCATTCCGGCTTCTTTAGCTAAGCGCGCAATCTCTTTTGGATCCCACTTAGTTGGATTAAATGACTTTTCGGTTGAGTAATATTCATCGACGGTAACAACTTTTCCACCAGGCAATGAAAAAACACCGCCAACCATCGGCCAAGAGATTTCTATTCCTTGCTCGCTGGTGTGATCCCAGTGGATAAAGAGACCTAAACCCGCGCCCTTAAACCATTCTTGCGTGCGCTTTTCATGGTTAGCAATAAGCGGAAAATACTCATTCATTCGCGATTCAAGCTTTTCCATATCAAAAACTGTATCGCTCATGAGCACTCCCCTACTTAGAAATTCCACCAAGGGCGATTCCCTTGGTGACGTACTTACTTAAGATTATGTAAAGAATTACCGGTGGAATCGCCGCGATGCTAAGACCCGCAAATGTCGTACCCAGGTCAGTTGTAAAGTCACCTGCGAAAGAGAGCATGCCGACAGAGATCGGCTGTGACTCTTGGCTCTGCAGAAGCACAATCGCAATCTGGCTATCGCCCCACGCCCAAATCAAAGTAAGGATTCCTACTGAAACGATCTGGCCAACTGATAATGGAAGAACTAACCTTCTGAAAATTCTAAGGTTGGAAAGCCCATCGAGAAGTCCTGCCTCTAGAATTTCGCGAGGGAAGTCAACGAAGAAGCGGTTCATCAATAAGAAAGTCGTCGGAATCGCGAGGACTCCATATGCAACACCTGCGGCAATCGGTTTATTGAGCATTCCAAATTGGTTATAGGCCTTGAAGAAAGGGATAACCAAGAGAATAGCTGGCACAACAGTTCCAGCGAGCACTGTCACCATTACGCGGCGATTAGCCTTTGGCGGTAAGAAGATTGTGAAATAGGCTGCCGGGACAGCCACACCAAGAGATACAACCAGAGCCGTACCAACAAGAAGGAATGTATTTATAAACCAGACACCCATTGTCGAATCGCCGGCACCTGCATTCCAGGCATTACTGAAATTGCTCCACGCTGGGCTATAAATAACACCTAGTGGGTTGGCGTAAATCTGGCTTGTTGGCTTTGTGCCAAAGAGCATGATGAAGAAAAATGGGAGCAATACAAGAGCTGTCCAGCCAAGTACGCCCAGATTTGAGAAGAATTTTCCTAAAACTCTAGGCATTAGCGCTGTTCCGATCTGCTTAAGCGGATTCCGATACTGCCGATAATCATCAGGAAGATTCCTGCAATCACTGCCATCGCAGCAGCAGTTCCAAAACGACCAAATCTAAAGGCCTCTTTATAGGCAAGGATTGGCAAAATTGATGTTGAATCTGCTGGGCCACCTGTCGTCATCGCCCAGACAACGGTAAAGCCGTTAAAAGTCCAGATAATCTGCAACGTCAACATAATCAGCATAACTGGTCTAATAAGTGGCAGCGTTATTTTAAAAAATTGCTGACGAATATTTGCGCCATCGACGGTCGCAGCTTCGCGCACCGAAATTGGAATCTGTTCGATTGCGCCGAGGATTACCAGGAAGGCAAAACCTACCGCGCTCCAAATACCGACAAAGATAACTGGATATAAGGCAGTTTCAGAGCTCGCCAACCAAGCGTGATCGCCACCTAGTCCTATCTTTCCTAAAATTGTATTTACGATTCCGGTTTCTGGTTGGAAACCGCTGCTCCAGAAGATCGCCACTGCAGTTGGGGGTGCGATGCCCGGAAAGAACCAAATAACTTTATAAATCTTATGTCCTCGTACACTCGCGCTCACCGCAGCAGCTAATACAGTCGCTATAGCGACTACCCCGATTGCAACTGAGAACGCATAAAGAACAGTGATGCGCGATGAATACCGCATCTGCTCGTCAGCAAATAGATCTGTGTAATTCTGGAAACCAACTGGCTCTAGTGGGCCAAGGCCGCCCCAGCGAGAGAAGCTGAGCTGGATTGAGTTGATGACTGGTAGACCCAAGAAGAGGAAGAGAAGAACAAATACCGGTATCAGCGCAAACTTGGCGCTGCGAATATTCGTTCCGTCTAATCCGATTTTCTTCTTTTTAGAACGAAAAACCCGGCCCTGCTTAGGATGTTGTGACTCTTTTGATTGAACTTCCTTCAAACTAGTCACAACATCTCTCTTTCTAAGTCAGGGCCGGGCTTCGTATTCATTTCTTATTCGTCTTACAAGATGTTCAAAGAACTAACCTTTATAGGCCGTTCTTTCGAACCTTGAGCAATTCAGCCTGAAGATCTTTTCCGATCTGTGCAGCTGTTGTCTTGCCCTCTTGCAACTTCTGGATCAGTGGATTGAGGAACGCTTGTCCGTATGCACCTGGAACTTCTGAGGTCCATCCTGACTTTGCTCCGTACTCCTCAACGTGTGAAAGCACATCGAGAACAATCTTTGGGATCTTTGTGTAAGCAGACTTTGGAACTGTGTTGACTGCAGGGAAGTTACCTGAAGCCTCAAGTACACCAATGCGCTGACCTTCATCACTTACTGAGTAACGAAGGAGCTCAAGTGCCCACTCTTGATTCTTTGACTTGGTTGGAACACCAAAAGCATCGCCGTAGTAAGGAGTAAATGTTGATCTATTTCCTGTTACGACTGAAGGTAGAACAGCGAAGCCCGGTGTGAACTTCATTGTGCCAGCCTTTGTATCTGCTTCAAATGCGCCGCCTGGCATCCATGTTCCGCCAAGGAGCATGCATGACTTGCCTGATGTGAAGTAAGCAGTTGCTTGATCGAGGTCCATACCTAGGTAACCCTTTTGGTATACGCCGCCCTTTGCAATCTGCTCAAGTGCCTTGAGAGACTTAAGGATTCCGACATCAGTCCACTTTGCAGTGATCTTCTCATCTTCCTTATAGCTATTGATGTAGTTGTTTAGCGCTGCATCAGAAACTGCTGATGGCATCATCGCATCGAACATCCAAGAAGCTTGGAAGTTTGTCTTTCCACCCATTGCTAGACCGGCATAACCAGCCTTCTCGCACTTCTTTGAGATCTGAATGAGCTGAGTAACGTTTGTAAGGTGCTTATCTGCTGGAAGAGTAACGCCAGCCTTCTTCAAAGCAACTGGGTTTGTCCAAAGGACGTTATAGAACACAACGCTGTGTGGTGCTGCGTAATAGTTACCGTCAGCCTGCTTCAAAGTATCTGCAGGAGGACCAATACGCTTTACAGTGTTATCTGCTGCGAAAATTCCGTTTAGTGGAACAAGCGCCTTGTTCTTTACCAACTGTGTATAAACGTTTGAGTTCAGTGGAATCAATCCAATATCTGGAGCACCCGCTGATGAGAGGACCTGAAGATTTGGACCACCCTTGGCTTCGTTAGTAATCGCTGAGAATTCAATCTTTACATTTGGATACTTCTTTGTGAATTCCTTAGCGATTGCTTTCCATTTTTCTTCTGGTGCAGCAGTTGTTTCATACTGCACTGTAAGAGTTACTGGAGCAGTTCCCAACGCAGCAGAAGCTGGCGCTGAAGTTAGCACTCCCAACAAAAGCGCTGCAGAACCCAATACAGCCGCAGTGGCTGTGACTGGAGTGCTCAGCGGCAAATTATTCTTTTTCATATTTACCCTTCTTTGCTCGCCTCTGATCGAGGGTGATCTTCGGTGACCAAATTGTGCATAGAAAAGCGGGTAAAGTAAATAGGATTCTATAGGATATTCGATAATGGACCTTAGGTAGGTCACCCGTTTGAGCGTGAAATGGGGGTGATTATCACGAAAAGTTATAGGGATTTAGCCCTTTGCGAAAGAGAACCAATCGAGATCTATCAGGCTTTTACCCGCCCCACGGAAGACCAGATAGAGATCTAGCTCCCCTGCCGCATTTTCTAGCTGGGTAGTAAAAGATTTGTAGCCCTTCCACGCCATAAATCCTGGGGCTAACTCAGCTGTACCGAGCAGCGCACCGTCAACAGCGCCACTGCGAATCTCAATTTTTGTTTCAACTTTTGGCGATGCGTAAAAATGTATCAACGCATTCTTTGGCACATTACGAATCTTTGGATAGTAAAGATAAGAACCATCTTGGATATCTGTCATGTCAAAACCAAGTCGTGGATTCTCGCGCTTTACGCAATTGTGCGCAGCCATAAACCATTCAGCTTCAATCTTGTTCCATTGTGCGTCGTATTGCCCTACACCCATCTCGACAATCAAACCATCGGTGGCGATTTCACCATTGTCGCGATAATGAATGTATGTGATTCCGGTAGCGCGATGAACAAAGTGCGGATCAAAGATTGTAAAGGCGTTGAAGTCTTGTCCGTTAAACGAAAAGAAAGATCCGTGATCTGGGGAAGCACCAAAGTTTCCTCTCAATGTATATGGGCCATACAGATTGGTAGATGTGGCATAAAATGAAGCCCACGTTAGATAGTAAGTGCCATTATGTTTATGTAGTGAAGCTTTATCATCGGCATCATGATTGACTTCGATTAGACGCGGTGCGCTTTTTATCGATGTCATATCATCACCGAGTTCGGCCATGTAATAACCAGCTCCAGGTCCATATGCCCATGCCGGACCACCGAAGAGAATATGCGCTGAACCATCATCATCAATAAAAATTGCAGGGTCGTATTCCGTTGTTGTAGTCAGAGTTCCATCGAGAAGCGGCTTGCCTAAAGCATCAGTAAATGGCCCCCCTGGCGCATCGGATACCGCAACCCCGGTTCGTTGATTGCCATCAGAGAAGTAGAGAAAGTATTTACCGTTGCGCGTTGCGGCATCAACTGCCCAACATTGGTGTGATGGACCCATATATAAATCTTCCGGGCGCAGCGTTGATTCGAGCTTCCAATTAACTAAATCCGGCGAAGACCAGATCTGCCAATCTTCCATATGCCACAACTCATTCTGCGGCGACAAGTCATGCGATGCATAGAGATAGGCGCGATTATTGAAGATGTGAATATGTGGATCGCAGACTCCGCGCCCAGGAATTATCGGATTCTTTAGCGCTTTATTGGAGAGCTCCATAAATCTAAATTCTAGACATCAAGACTGAGCGCAGCTAGAGCTCCATTAACAATTGAACCGCTATCGAGATCATGAATTCGATAAAGGTCTGCAATTGTTCCGGATTGCCCAAAGGTATCTACGCCCATCGCCACTTGTGGCATACCGAGCGCTGAACCCAGCCACGACATAGCATGTGATGCGCCATCATGAATTGAAACAATCGGAGCGCGCTCTGTAAAGATTGGACGAAGTGCACCAGGAAAAGATGGAGTGCTTGCAGTGCGAATTCCTTGCTTTAAGGTGCGCTGCCAGCTTCCGTAAAGGCGGCCCGGAGAAGTTACTTCTACAACGTGAGCAACTACGCCTTCACTGGCAAGTTCGCGCGCCGCCTCAAGAACTTCAGGCATCACAGCACCAGTTGCAACAAGATGCACTACCGGAGCATGTTCATCTTCAATTGTTAAACCAGCAACGTTGCGACCATCAACTAAACGATATGCACCGGCTAGAACCTGTGAACGCAATAGCGCATCACCTAAACGCTCGCGCGCTGCTGTAAATGGAGCTTGATCAATTGGACGAGTTGTCAGGCGGAAATAGAAAGCAAGTTCGCTTGGTCGCAGATCTGGAGTTGTATCGCTCTTGCTTCCTGCAACGTGGGCAATGGCATCACAGAGCAACCAATCGAGTGCTTGCGCATAGGCAGGTTCCATCAAGACAACGCCCGGAAGTTCCATACCAACAGATGGTGTGATTGTTGATTGGTGCGCACCACCTTCTGGCGCAAGAGTCACACCAGATGGAGTACCAGCGATAATGAACTTTGCGCCTGAATACACGCTATAGATAAAGGCATCTAAACCACGTAGAACAAATGGGTCATAGACAGTACCGATAGGAATCAGCGGTTGATCTGAGTGATCGTATGAAAGCCCCAACATTCCCAGCAACATAAAGAGGTTCATCTCGCTGATACCGAGTTCGATATGTTGACCAGTTGGTCCCTCTGCCCACTTGAGCATCGGATCTTCGTTCCAGCGACGTAGCTCTTGTGGATGAAAAACTCCGGTGCGGTTAATGAAGCCACCGAGGTTTGTTGATGTTGCAACATCCGGCGCAGTCGTTACAAGGTATGGGCGAATCGCTTCATCGCGACTGACCTCTGTAAGAACGCGACCAAAGACCTCTTGCGTTGAGATCATGCCGGTGCTCTTTGGATTGGTAGTCGTCGGAATAACCGCTTTAATCTCAGAACTTGCACTTGCTCGCTTGAGCGCCGCGCTACGAAGAGCTAGAAACTTTCCGGGCGCTGTATCTAGTGCGAAAGCATCAAACTCATTTTCAACTGTAAGACCCATCTTGCCACGCAGTACATTGATTTGTTCAGTGCTCATCTGGGCAGAGTGGTTACGTGGGTCTCCTGCCATGGGCAGACCCCAACCCTTTACAGTGTAAGCAAAAACAACGCTCGGACGATCAGTGACAGCGTCGCACGCCTCAAAAGTTTCAACCAAGCTCTCGATATTGTGCCCACCAAGATCGCTCAGAATCTCAAAGAGTTCGGAATCTGAATATTGCTTTAAATGTTCAGCTACACCACTAGGTGCTCCGTCTAGAAAACGCGCACGGAGATCTTCTTGCTTCTGGCCAAAGAGTGATTGATATTGCTCATTTGGAATATCGTCAAACCATTGCTTAAAGGTTTCGCTACCAGATTGCGCAAATGCTTTCTTCAGTTTTGAACCATATTTAACTTCTGCAACATGCCAACCGGCGGCTTCGAATTGAGCTCGCCACTGTGCGATACGAATACCTGGGATAACACGATCGAGTGATTGACGATTGAAGTCAACAACCCACATCACATTGCCAATCCCATCGGTAGCAGGGTCGGCAACAGCCTCCCAGATATTTCCTTCGTCGAGTTCGGCATCGCCAATCAGAGCGATAAAACGTGAATGTGGTCGCGCCCCAAAGTGGGCATCAACATAGCGACGGGTAACACCAGCAAATAAAGGTGCGGCTGCACCTAAACCAACAGAACCAGTTGAAAAATCGACGATATCAGGATCTTTTGTGCGTGATGGATAGCTCTGCAAACCACCTGCGCTGCGCAACATGGTGAGGTACTTCTTATCGAGATTACCCAATAGATATTGAATCGAGTGAAAGACGGGAGATGAGTGCGGCTTAACGCTGACGCGATCATGCGGGCTTAAATGGTGCATATAGAGCGAGGTAAGAATAGAAATCATTGATGCGCTAGATGCCTGGTGGCCACCGACTTTGATTCCTTCATTATTTTCGCGGTCGTGGTTTGCATAATCAACCATGCGCACTGCAAGCCAGAGCGTGCGCATCTGGATTTCTTCAAGTATTGCAAGTTCTTCTGGTGAAATCTTTGACATTACTTAAGTTCCTTACGAACTGCGAGAACGAGAGCTTCATAATCACTTGGGGTGTTATAGAGCTGACCAGAGATACGCATGAAATATTGATCGCATGCAGTGGTGATCGGAACTTCGATCTTGTAGACCTCAGCGAATTTGCGCTGCAGTGCGATGCAACCTTCGCGGCCGCCCTCCATCTTGTGCAGGCGCACAACACCTAGTGGTAGCTCTTCTTCACGCAGTTCATCAACGCCAACTCCGAGTTCGGCCATTACTAGATCGCGACCGTAACGCATTCGCGCCGTGTTAGCTGCACGGACTCTGTGCCAGCCAATCTTCTCGTAAAACTCGATTGATGTCGGAGCTGCTAGCCATGGGCTGAGATCAACTGTTCCCAACATGTCCCACTGCAATGGGTATTCCTCGTGATCCTGCCAAGAAACAATCAAAGGACGCATGATTGAGTGCCAACGTGGCGCTACGCGATAGACGCCACAACCAAGAGGCGCTGAGGCCCACTTATGTAGGTTGCCGAACCAGAAATCAGCATCTAGCTT
>CAEZSP010000012.1_pt1 | contig 22504 bp, 19 predicted proteins | sample 7263991 | NCBI WGS metagenome assembly CAEZSP01 (sample SAMEA6813780, study PRJEB35770) | uncultured Candidatus Planktophila sp. | biome: Freshwater; feature: Freshwater reservoir; material: water | place: Czech Republic | collected 2017-04-14 | depth 0.5m m | reverse complement strand
CAGATTTCAGAGTCGAAGAGCAACTTGCTAAGGCATTTGATCGCAAGGTCTATCTCCCTTCAGGCGGTTCACTCGTTATCGACCGTACAGAAGCGATGGTTGTTATCGATGTAAACACCGGAAAATTTGTTGGCAAGGGTGGAAACCTCGAAGAGACTGTTACCAAAAATAACCTTGAAGCCGCTGAAGAGATTGCTCGCCAACTTCGCTTACGCGACCTTGGTGGAATCGTTGTAATCGACTTTATCGATATGGTCCTCGAATCAAACCGTGATGCAGTTCTACGCAGATTGGTTGAATCTCTAGGCCGCGATCGCACCAAGCACCAAGTTGCTGAAGTAACCTCACTTGGTCTCGTTCAAATGACACGTAAGCGCGTTGGACAAGGACTCATCGAAGCGTTCTCAACAACATGTGATTCTTGTAATGGTCGTGGCATCCACATCCATATGGATCCAGTAAAGATGAAAGCGCCTATGCCTCAGATGAGTTCACAGAGCGCCAATCATCCTGATGTCGATGAAGATGAAGCCACCGAGCATGAATTTTCTGAGATCCTCAACTCTGATGAGAAGAGCGATGAAAATCCATCTGATTCAGCATCTGATTCAGCGCCAGCTCCTAAGGCAAAGCGTCGCCGTCGCGCCGCTAGCTCAGGAGTAATTACCGCCTGATATCGGCCAATTTGACCCTATGGGGTCCAAATCCGTATCCTTACACCCTGCTCGGAGCTTGGCTCCAGGCTTAATTTGAAAAAGAACTCGAGGTAACACGCGTGTACGCAATCGTAAAAGCTGGCGGTCGTCAGGAGAAGGTAACAGTGGGGGAGACCATCACTGTTGATCGTATCGATGCCAAAATTGGTTCATCAGTAAACTTCCCGACCCTCCTCGTAGTTGATGGCGCAAATGTCACAACAGATCCAAAGGCGCTCGCAGCAGTAACCGTTACAGGTGAAATTGTTGATGAAGCTAAGGGTCCAAAGATCGACATCCTTCGCTACAAGAACAAGACAGGCCACCGCCGTCGTCAAGGTTTTCGTGCACAACACACACTCGTAAAGATCACCGCTATCAGCGGTGGCAAGTAAGCGTCTAGGTAAAGGGGCCCATAAATGGCAAGTAAGAAGGGTGTCTCCTCGACACGTAACGGTCGCGATTCAAATCCACAGTACCTTGGTATCAAGCGTTTTGGTGGACAGGTTGTAAACGCAGGCGAGATTCTTGTTCGTCAGCGCGGAACTCACTTTCACCCAGGCGCAAACGTTGGCCGCGGTAAGGATGACACTCTCTTCGCACTCGCAGCAGGCGCTGTTGAGTTCGGTCGCGCTCGCGGTCGTCGCGTAGTGAATGTAGTCCCTGCAGTTTAATTTAGGTTTCTCTAAAGAGAGCGGGCCGCACATTACGCGGTCCGCTTTTTTTATTTACATCCCACCAATCAGTTCAAGAATTACATTAAAAGCAAAGGAGCAGTTAGATGACAACTTTCATTGATCGCGTACAGCTCTTTGCATCTGGCGGCAAGGGTGGAGATGGTTGCGTCTCTGTTAAGCGTGAAAAATTTAAGCCACTCGGTGGTCCTGATGGTGGCAATGGTGGACGCGGTGGAGATGTAATCCTCGTCGTTGATTCATCGGTGACAACTCTTCTTGATTTTCACCACTCACCACATCGCAAAGCAACATCCGGTCACCAAGGTTATGGCGATCGCAAAGATGGTGTTTCAGGCGAAGACATTATTTTGCCTGTCCCTAACGGAACAGTGATCTACGAGAACGGCGAAGAAATTGCTGACCTTGTCGGAATCGGTACAACATTCTTAGCTGCACGCGGAGGAATGGGCGGACTCGGTAACAACTCACTCGCATCATCTAAGCGTCGTGCACCAGGTTTTGCTCTGCTCGGCGAACCGGGTGAAGATCGTATCCTCACACTTGAACTTAAGTCTGTTGCAGATATAGCTCTCGTTGGCTTTCCATCCGCAGGTAAATCATCACTGATTGCTGCGATCTCTGCAGCGCGCCCAAAGATTGCCGATTATCCATTTACAACATTGGTTCCAAACCTCGGAGTCGTACAGGCCGGAGATACGCGATTTACAGTTGCTGACGTACCAGGTCTTATTCCAGGTGCTTCACAAGGTAAAGGTCTCGGCTTGCAATTCTTGCGCCACGTCGAACGTTGTGTTGCGCTAGTCCACGTTTTGGATTGCGGCACTCTAGAGACAGAAAGAAACCCAGTTGATGATCTTGATGCAATCGAAAATGAGCTTGCACTATATGGTGGACTTGAGGGTCGTAAGCGCATTGTTGCGCTCAACAAAATCGATCTTCCAGATGGTTCTGCGATGGCAGATATGGTTGAAGATCAATTAAAGGCACGTGGCTACGATGTCTATAAAGTTTCTGCAGCATCACGCGAGGGTCTGCAAGATTTGCTCTATGCAATGGCGCGACTTGTTCAAGCAGAACGTATTGCAGCTAAAGCAGATGAACGCACCCGCATTATTTTGCGCCCAACCGCAGTCGATGACTCTGGATTTACAGTTCAAGTAAATGGCGATGGTTCATTCTCTGTTCGTGGTGCCAAGGTCTATCGCTGGGTATTGCAGACAAACTTTAAGAATGCTGAAGCAATCGGATACTTGGCTGATCGCCTTGCACAACTCGGAGTCGAGAAGGCACTCTTTAAAGCTGGGGCAGTTGCCGGCTCTGAAGTTCGTATCGGTTCAGGCATCAACGAAGTTGTATTCGATTGGGAGCCAACTATCGAAGCTGGTGCAGAACAACTTGCAGGATTCTTGCATCGCCGCGGTGAAGATTCACGACTCGAAGGATCTTGGAACGCTCCTGAGCGGGTAGAAGATATTCTTAGCGAAGAAGAAATTGCAGAACAGTGGGAGTACAAGGTCGCAGACCCGCATACTCCACGCATTATTGAAGAAGTTATTGAAGAAGTTAATGAAGCCACCAGAGAAGAGAGCGAGAGAGAGTAATGAACCGTCAGGCAATTACCTCTGCCAAGCGCATCGTCCTTAAGGTCGGTTCTTCTTCGCTTACAGGTTCTGCCGGTTCCGCACTCGATGCCGCAGCTGTAGGAAAAGTTGTAGATCTAGCAGCGACTCTGCGATCTCGTGGTGCTGAAGTTCTCATCGTTTCATCCGGAGCCATTGCAGCAGGTCTAGCTCCGCTCAAGTTAACTTCACGTCCAAAAGATTTGCCTACCCAACAAGCTGCTGCATCTGTCGGTCAAGGGCTTCTTATTGCAAAGTACAACGAACTGCTGAGCAAGCATTCAATCGTTTCTTCACAGGTATTGCTGACAACTGAAGATGTTGTGCGCCGCTCTCATTACAACACTGCACAACAGACTTTATCTCGCCTTCTCGCACTAGGTGTAACTCCCATCATTAACGAGAACGACTCTGTAGGCACTGCTGAGATTCGTTTTGGCGATAATGATCGCCTGGCTGCTCTCGTCGCATTACTAGTTCAAGCAGATTTACTTGTTCTGATCTCTGATGTCGATGCTCTCTATAGCGCACACCCATCACATCCAGGTTCACATGCAATCCGCGAAGTCACAAATTTCAGCGAGATTGATGGCGTTGAAATCGGGGGAGCAGGTTCTGCTGGCGTTGGTAGCGGCGGAATGGTGACTAAGATTGAAGCTGCTCGTATTTCAACATCTGCAGGCACTCCGATGCTTCTCACATCACTTGCTGAATCCGATAAAGCACTTGCAGGAGAAGATGTCGGAACGATCTTTCACGCCCAAGGCTCTCGCACTAACTCACGCTTGCTCTGGCTCGCACATGCATCTTCTGCCCATGGACGATTGATATTAGATGACGGCGCTATCAAAGCAATTCTCGAACGCGGAGTTTCACTTCTCCCTGCTGGTGTTACTGCTGTTGAAGGATCATTTATCTCTGGCGACACCGTAGAACTCGCATCCAAAGATGGGCGCGTTATCGCTCGAGGACTTGTTGCCTTTGATTCACATGAGATTCCCCAAATGCTAGGGCGATCTACTAAGGAGCTGGCAGCATCTTTAGGTGCAGAGTATGAGCGCGAGCTCGTGCACCGTGACGATTTAGTTCTCCTTTAGTAAAATAAGCCCATGCGAGTTCGTGCATTACTCATCACCTCGCTCTTTCTCTCACTTTTTGTCCAGCAACCACAGAGTGCAATTGCTCTGGGTGGTTTTGCATCTGCGCCTCTTGGTGTAACTGCCACAGCAATTGCAGGCGGTGTTCGTGTTACTTGGACTACGCCAATTGATGTCGATAGTGGCATTACAGGTTTTCGAGTAGAGAGTTCATCATCAGGAAATTCAGGTACCTGGACCCTAGCGACTACCGTTGCATCGGGTATACGCACATATGACATTTTAGGTTTAAGCCAAGTTGCAACATATGTTCGAGTTGCGGCTACTACAAGCGCAGGTACCGGAACTTACGGCTATCCGTGGACAAAGTTATATAGAACTCTCACAAAAACTCGTAGCGGAAACAACATTGTTTATGAAACTGGATTTGGCGTGACTGCGGGGGATTATGCAGTCGTTAATTCTGCGCTGTCTTTCTCTCGAATCCGATATCGGATGGAGGATAGTTTCACTGTGGGCAATCTCAATTATGCTGACGTTGATTTCTACAAGTGGGCGGCCTCTGGTGCCCCGGCGGAGACAACAACGAGCAGCACTCTCGCACCTACCATTAGTAATCTACAAGTACTTTCACCCGCCTCTGGCGGAATGATCCAAACAAACGTTGCAGATATGAACGTGATATCTAGTATTGCAACTACAGCCGAATACCCCAATCCAATTTCTAACGGTTCGGGAAAAGTTGGAAGGCTTGAGATCTGGCCTTGGAACTATGCTCCCTCTGCTTCGGGATTAACTCCTTCCGGTGATATCAATAATTACGATTTTGACGATACTTCAGCTGGTACTTCTGGGTTCGGATCTTTTCAGGTGCACGACATAACAGCTTCTTTAAGTAGAAGGACAGTCTTTGCCTGGAACGATCACTCAAACACAAATGCCGATATAGGTTTCGGAAGCGGAGTGACCCCAACAGTAACGACCGATATGGAAGACTGGACATTCTGTGGTGGTCGCGGTCAATGTACACAACCCACATATTTCTCGCTGACTATTTTTATCAACGTGCCTGTAACTCCCTTAGCAGATGCAACTCCTCCGACAGTCTCGCGGATAGATTCTCGTGCTCTGGGTAAGAACGGTGACACAATCACGATTAGTTCTACAGAGGTTGGTACTGCTTATCTCGTAAACCAATCAGTGACAGTAACTAACTTAGCAAGCATCACTGGAGCAGCGTCGGCAAATAGAAACTCAGTCAGCGTCTCGGCGGCTAATACCAATACAACACTGACTCTCTCATCTCTCAATGACGGAATCTATAACCTCTATGCCATCGATTCCGGAAACAATCTGTCTACAGCCGTATTAGCAACTATCAGGGTTGATAACACTTTACCTACGGCTAGCTCAATAGTGGTGAATTCCTCGGGTACCGCAATATTGCTCACGGCAAGTGAAACAATCACGAATTCGCTACAAGTGACTGGGATTTACACAATCTCCGATAGTGGTAGTGCGCTCTCTGTTTCTTCGACATCGTTTTCTGTAAACATTGTCACACTCAATCTTTCGCGGGCAATCCCTGCAGGAGCGACTGTTTACTTTACTTATGCGCCAAGTACGGGAGCCGCTGGTGGGCGTTGGATAGATCAAGCCGGCAATGAAATGGCAGCCATATCGACACGAACGATTACGAACAATTCTGCGGCTGCAATCTCAGTAGCGCTTACCGTCCCATCGACAGTTGCTAAGGGTGCCTCGATAACCACAAGTGTTCTTCTCTCTGTGGCAGGTCGTGTCACCTTCACCATTGCCGGAAAAAGAATCCCAGGTTGCATAAATAGAATTGCAACAGGTACCACTCCGATAACCGTTACTTGTGTATTTAAGCCAGCACTGTCTGGGCGTCAAATAATCAGGGCAACGCTAGTGCCAACAATCGGCGCCTACCCAGTAACAATAGCTTCTGAAGAGCGCTTTATTCTTAGGAGAACGAGTACTCGCTAGCGCTTTTCAGAGATCTCTTTTAGGACAGCTGCTACTTCAGGCGAGTTTTCAACATCAGTTGGTTCATCACTGAGCTTGACGATGACAGTCTCATTTGGAATATCGATGTAGACATATTGCCCATGTAATCCAAGCATCAGAGTCACGCCAGGGTATGGGTGCCAGAAGAAGGCACCATAGCCCCATCCATAATCAAGGCGTGTGGCAGGAGTCGTGATGCGCTTCATCCACGAACTACTGATTACTTGCTGTTTATCAAATGGCACCACACCATCATCGAGAATCAATTGACCGATGCGTGCATAATCGCGCGCTACTGCGTTAAAGCAGCAGAATGTTTTCTCGTATCCACCGACTTTATCGACGTTCCATGTTGCATCGAAGTCAGCGCCAACGCGCTGCCAGATATTTGCTGTGAAGTAATCAGAGACGCTTTGATTAGTGACCTTTTGAATAATCATGCCAATCATCTGGGTGTCAACGCTTCGATAAACGGATTCGGTACCTGGCTCAAAATCCATTTTGCGGTTATTGCCGATAAACCAAGGAATGTCGGTGCTGGCATACATCTGTGCAATAGCTACGCCCCAACCCGATGGACCAGATGGATAGTTATCGGATACTCCTACGCCTGATTGCATATCGAGAAGCTGTTGAACAGTTACTTTGTCGAAACTTCCACCCGTTTTGTATTCAGGAAAATACGAAACGAAGGTATCTGATTCAGTGATTTTCCCCTGATCAATGAGTTGCCCAACAACAAGTGCTGTCATTGCTTTGCCTACAGAGTAGGAGGGCAGGCGAGAATTCTTAAATTTATCTTCCTTGTAATACTCGTAACTAATCTCTCCGTCACGAATAACAAGGAGCGCATTTGTATTTGTAGCGTCAAGAAATTCCTGTAGCCCCAATGGTTGGCCATCGAAGGTAACTCCACCAATTTGCTCGGCGGCGACGGTTTTCCATGGTGCAAAAGTTGATGGAGCAGCGACTATCCAGTGGCTCGGCATGAGATCCGGTGTCTGCGATGCAGGGGCAAGTCCCAACCTGATTGATGCTATGGGTTCCGGATATCTAATCGCCTTGGTCAATCCAAAGAGCGCGAGATAGAGAGCAATCAGGACTATGGCGGTATTACGCAGGACCTTCACAAATGTAGACACATCTGCAGGGTAGTCCCAGATAGACTTAACTTTATGGATTCACAGGCGCTTATTGCAGAACTTGCGAGCACTGCACGCCTAGCAGCTCGTTCGCTTTCGACCGCAACCGGCGACGAACGCAAAGGTGCACTTGAGGCGATTGCCCAAGCGCTTAATGCGCGCACCCCTGAGATTCTGGCAGCCAATGAGATTGATATGGCCAATGCTCGCAAAGATGATATGCATCCTCAGATGCAAGACCGATTACTTCTCACTAAAGAACGTATCGCGGGCATGGCAGAAGGTGCTCGACTCGTTGCCAGCCTTGAAGATCCATTGGGCCGCGTCCTAAAAGATTCTGTACTTCCCAATGGACTTTTGCTCAAGCAGATCACAGTTCCGTTTGGTGTGATTGGAATGGTTTACGAAGCGCGCCCTAACGTGACAGTTGATGCGGCTGTAATTTTGCTGATGTCTGGTAACGCGGCTTTATTGCGCGGTTCTTCAACTGCCAAGAATAGTAATGAAATCCTCTTGACCGTAATGCGTGATGCCTTATCGACGACATCGATTAATCCTGATGTATTGCAGTTGGTTCCTTCAGATGACCGATCAACGGTTAAGGCACTACTTACCGCCCGCGGAAAAGTTGATCTGGTAATTCCACGCGGAAGTGCTGCGCTGATTCGTATGGTCGTTGATGAATCAACTGTTCCTACTATCGAAACCGGTGCAGGCGTCTGTCACGTATACGTTGATGAGCATGCCGATATTGCAAAGGCGCTGCCAATTTTACTTAATTCAAAGACACATCGCCCATCAGTCTGTAATGCAGCCGAGACTTTGTTAGTCCATAGAGCAATCGCGCCGACTTTCTTACCTCTTGCTCTTAAAGCACTTTCTGATGCAGGTGTAGCTCTTCACTCTGATAGCACAGCCCAGAAGGTTGCCGAGAAGTTTTCGATTGCGTCGACTTTGGCAACTGAAGAAAATTGGTGCACCGAATACGGAATTCTCGAGATGAACGTTGCAGTTGTTGATTCAGTAGATGGCGCAGCAGACCATATTGCTAAGTACGGCACCAATCACACCGAAGCAATCGTCACCGAAGACAAGGCTGCGGCTGATCGCTTTGTTGCTCTAGCTGATTGTGCTGCTGTGATGATCAATGCATCCACTCGCTTTACCGATGGCGAGCAGATGGGATTCGGTGCTGAAATCGGTATCTCAAATCAGAAACTCCATGCGCGTGGCCCTATGGGTCTTGAGGCGATGACTACAACCACCTGGATAGTTACAGGTACTGGCCAAATCCGTAGCTGATTACGCGAAATAGCCTTATTTTTATAGACTGCACCTATGAGTTCACTCTCCCGCGATGATGTCGCAAAGCTTGCTGGGCTAGCCCGAATCGAAATGACAGAGGCCGAGCTAGTAGAGCTCGCATCACAGTTCGGCGTAATCCTCGATGCTGTAGCTCGCGTACAAGAGGTAAACCTAGAAGGCGTTAAGGCAACTTCACATCCACAGCCCATCGAAAACATCACACGTCCCGATGTAGTGCTACCAAGTCTCTCTCCAGCAGATGCGCTTTCGGGTGCACCGGCGCAAGAAGAACAGAGATTCCGCGTTCCTCAGATTTTGGGAGAGGAGTAAGCGATGATTTATCAAAACGCTGCCGAGATGGCGAAAGCATTAGCCTCAAAAGAGATCTCTTCCGTAGAACTCACACAGGCACACCTTGATCGCATCGATTCAGTTGATTCAGATGTGAAAGCTTTCTTACATGTTGATAAAGAGGGCGCACTTGCTCAAGCAGCAGCAGTTGATGCAGACCGCGCCGCAGGCAAGAACCTATCGGCAATTGCTGGAGTTCCGTTGGCTCTAAAGGATGTATTAGCGCAACGCGGCGTACCGACAACTGCTGGTTCAAAGATTTTGCAAGGTTGGAAACCACCGTATGACTCAACCGTTGTTTCTAAGCTAAAGGATTCAGGCGTTGTGATCTTAGGTAAAACCAATATGGATGAATTCGCAATGGGTTCATCAACTGAAAACAGTGGTTATGGCCCGACCTTTAATCCTTGGGATCTAACGCGCACACCAGGTGGTTCATCAGGTGGATCAGCGGCAGCAGTTTCATCTTTTGAAGCACCACTAGCAATTGGTTCAGATACCGGTGGTTCTATTCGCCAACCAGCAGCCCTGACCGGAATCGTCGGTGTTCGTCCAACTTATGGCGCAGTATCGCGCTACGGACTTATCGCTTATTCATCTTCTCTTGATCAGGCTGGACCATTTGGTCGCACAGTTCTTGATACCGCGCTCTTGCACGAAGTAATTGCTGGCCACGATGTGAAAGATGCGACAAGCATCAACGCAAAGATGCCAGATGTTGTAAGTGCTGCAAAGAACGGTGACGTTAAAGGTTTGAAGATTGGTGTCATCAAGCAATTACAAGGCGAGGGTTATCAAGCAGGAGTTCTATCTCGCTTTAACGAATCACTTGATACCTTGGCATCACTCGGTGCTGAAATTGTTGAAGTTGATTGCCCTAGCTTTGACTATGCCCTTGCTGCTTATTACTTAATCGCACCTTCTGAATGTTCATCTAACCTCGCACGTTTTGATGCGATGCGTTATGGACTTCGTACCGGCGACAGTGATGGTGCTTCTGCAGAGGCTGTCATGGCGGCAACTCGCGATGCTGGTTTTGGCCGCGAAGTAAAGCGCCGCATTATCTTGGGAACATACGCGCTCTCATCCGGTTATTACGATGCATATTACGGAAGCGCGCAGAAGATTCGTACCCTCATCATTCAAGATTATGCCAAGGCATTTGGATTGGCAGATGTATTGGTCTCACCAACAGCACCAACAACGGCTTACAAAATCGGTGAAAAAGTTGATGACCCAATGGCTATGTATCTCGGTGACGTTGCAACAATCCCGGTAAACCTTGCCGGCATCTGCGGAATGTCACTACCTGCAGGTCTTGCAGATGAAGATAACTTGCCTGTTGGTTTCCAGATCATGGCACCTGCCATGCAAGATCAACGCCTCTATCAAGTTGGTGCGGCTCTCGAAGCAGCGCTGACTTCGAAGTGGGGTGGCGCTCTTATTACAAAGGCTCCAGCTCTTGCAGGAGGTGCGCGCTAATGGCACTTACATACGATGAAGTAATTGCAAGATATGATCCAGTATTAGGTCTTGAAGTTCACGTCGAACTCAATACCGAATCAAAGATGTTCTGTTCTTGCTCAACAATTTTCGGAGCAGAACCAAATACTCAGACTTGTCCAGTCTGCCTGGCACTTCCTGGGGCTCTGCCTGTTGTAAATGAGAAAGCAATCGAATCAACTATAAAAATTGGTCTTGCACTCAATTGTTCAATTGCGCCATATAGCCGCTTTGCTCGCAAGAACTACTTCTATCCAGATATGCCGAAAAACTTCCAGATCTCACAGTATGACGAGCCAATCTGTTTCGATGGCTACGTTGATGTTGAAATTGATACCGATGAAGGTCCAAAGCAATTTCGTATCGAAGTAGAACGCGTTCATATGGAAGAAGACACCGGAAAGTCGCTGCACGTCGGCGGTGCCACCGGTCGTATCCATGGCGCCGATTACTCTTTGCTCGATTACAACCGCGCCGGTATCCCACTCGTAGAAATCGTTACCAAGATTGTGCCGGGCACTGGTAAGTACGCACCAGAAGTTGCCAAGGCATACGTTGCAGAACTTCGCGATATTTTGCGCGGTCTTAAAGTCTCTGATGTGAAGATGGAACAAGGATCATTGCGCTGCGATGCCAACGTTTCACTGATGCCAAAGGGTTCAGATGTTCTCGGTACTCGCTCTGAAACCAAAAACGTAAACTCACTTCGCTCTGTCGAGCGTGCTATCCGTGGCGAAATGTTGCGTCACTCAGAGATTCTCGAAACCGGTGGCAAAGTTAAGCAAGAGACCCGCCACTTCCAAGAAGATACTGGTCTTACTCGTTCAGGTCGTTCTAAGGAACAAGCAGAGGATTACCGTTACTTCCCAGATCCAGATTTAGTACCAGTAACACCACCAGCAACCTGGATCGAAGAACTTCGCGCAACTTTGCCAGAACGACCATCTCTTCGCCGCAAGCGCATCAAAGAAGAGTGGAACGTTCCTGATAAAGAGATGGCAGCGATGATTAACGCTGACGTACTTGATATCGTCGAAGCAACAGTTCTGTTAGGCGCAGACCCAACCAAGGCGCGCACTTGGTGGCTCGGTGAGATCTCACGTATTGCAAACGACACCTCAGTTGCCATCGCAGATCTCGCGATTACTCCTGCTCATGTTGCTGAGCTAATCAACCTTGTTGCATCTGGCGAGCTCACAGATAAGTTAGCGCGCCAGGTAGTTGAAGGTGTCATCGGAGGAGAAGGAACTCCTTCTGAGGTTGTGGCAAAGCGCGGAATCAAAGTTGTTAATGATGATGGCGCACTTATGGCGGCAATCGAGAAGGTTTGTGCTGAGCAGGCAGAGACTGCTGAGAAAGTACGCAGCGGACATCTACCTGCAGCTGGTGCACTGATTGGCGCAGTCATGAAAGAGACTAAGGGCCAAGCAGATGCGGCTAAGGTGCGCGAGCTTCTACTTAAACATCTCGGTCAGTAATAGTTTTAAATAAAAAACCCGCCGATTAGTTATCGGCGGGTTTTTTAATAAGGTATTGATTAGTGCATTCCTGCGCCTTCAGTTTCAACAAGGGATTCTTTTCCAACATTGATAAAGAAGAAGAGGACGATTGCTCCGATAAAGAGAAACGCTGCACTGAAACGGAATGCAACTGTAAATCCATGAGTTAGCGCGAAAGCTCGGCCGACGGCATCACCTTCGGCTACTTTGTTAGCCACTGAATAGCTCGTCGATGCCGTCACTGCAATAGTGCTAAGCAGCGCTGTTCCTAGTGATCCACCAATCTGCTGTGATGTATTAACCATGGCACTTGCCACACCTGTATCGCGCCCTGAAATGCCGTGAAGCGAAGTTGATGTCAGCGGAATGAATACAAGCGCCATACCAAAGGACATAATGATCAGTGATGGAACTACGTGGGTCAGATACGCAGTTTCTGGTGTGATTCTTGTGAGAAACAAGAGACCAATACTTGCTGAGAGCAGACCGGGGACCATTAATCGTCTCGGTCCAAATTTAGGCAAGAGCTGTGATGCAACTCCGGCTCCAGAGATGATTCCTGCGGTAAATGGCAAGAATGCAAAACCTGATTTAAGCGGTGAGAAGCCCAAAACATTCTGAAGATACAGTCCAAGGAATAGGAACATAGAGAAAAGTCCAGCTCCAACAATGAGAGATCCGAGGTATGAACCACCACGGTTGCGCTCTGTGAGGACGCGAAGTGGCATCAATGGATTTGCAACCTTAGTTTCGATGATTACAAAAGCAACCAATAGCAGGATTGCAACGATAAAGAAGGAGATTGTTATCGATGATGACCATCCCTTTGTTGCCGCCTCGTTAAATCCATAGGTGAGAGAGAAGAGGCCGGCTGTCGCGGTGAAGACGCCAGGAATATCGTAGGTGTGATCGCCTTCAGCTTTTGATTCGTGAACAAATTTGAAGGCAAGTATTGCTGCAATAATCGCGATTGGCGTATTTACGCCGAGGCACCAGCGCCATGAAAAGAACTCAGTCAGAGATCCACCAACAATCAAACCAATTGCTGCGCCACCACCAGAGATTGCGCCGAAGACTCCAAAAGCCTTTGCGCGCTCTGCGGGGACAGTAAAAGTCTCAGAGATGATTGCTAGCGCAGCGGGTGCAAGCAAAGCACCAAAGACACCTTGCAAAGCACGTGAGCCATAGAGCATTCCCTGGTTGGCAGCGATACCACCAATAGCCGAAGCACCAGCGAAACCAATGAGACCAATGATGAAGATCTTTTTTCGACCCACATAATCACCAATACGACCACCGAGAAGAAGGAGTGAACCAAAAGCCAATGTGTAAGCCGTAATAATCCACTGTCTATTCGCATCTGAAATCATGAGATCTGCTTGCGCTCTAGGAATGGCAATATTCATAATTGAGCTATCGAGAACGAGCATAAGTTGTGAGATAGCTACAACGAGCAGCGTTCTCCAGCGATCAGGGGCCTGGCCTTTGACGTGGCCTTGGGCATCGCGGTTTTGATTTGGCACGGATGTATCTCCAATGAGGTAAATGGAAAGTTGATTTGCAATGGTGAGATTTGGGACTCACATCACCTTCTAAGAGTGCCGATTCTACCTGAGTAAGGACAAAGGGGCTCATCGCGGGTTAAACTTAAGCATGTCGACAATGAAGCCCCGTTCTGGTCTTGTAACTGATGGTTTAGAGCGCTCACCCGCTCGCGGAATGCTCCGTGCAGTTGGTATGGGTGATGAAGATTGGGTTAAGCCACAAATCGGCGTTGCATCTTCATGGAATGAAATCACACCATGCAATCTCTCTCTCGATCGTTTAGCAAAAGCATCACGCAAGGGAATTCTTGATGCTGGTGGTTTCCCAATGCAATTCGGAACCATTTCTGTATCTGACGGAATCTCAATGGGCCATGAAGGAATGCACTTTTCATTAGTTTCTCGCGAAGTAATTGCAGATTCAGTTGAAACTGTAATGCAAGCAGAGCGCCTTGATGGAATGGTGATGTTTGCCGGTTGCGATAAATCCTTGCCAGGAATGATGATGGCAGCAGCTCGTATCGATGTTGCGGCAGTCTTTGTTTATGCGGGCTCGACACTTCCTGGCCAAGTAGATGGCAAAGATGTAACAATTATTGATGCATTTGAAGCTGTGGGCGCTTGTGCGCGTGGATTGATTACACGCGATCGCGTTGATGAAATTGAGCGAGCAATCTGTCCAGGTGAGGCGCTTGTGGTGGCATGTACACCGCAAACACAATGGCAACAGTCGGAGAAGCAATTGGGCTCTCATTGCCTGGATCGGCTGCGCCTCCAGCTGTAGATCGCCGCCGCGATACCTATGCCGAAGCCTCAGGTGCTGCTGTTGTAAACCTCATTGCAAAAGGAATTACTACACGCGATATCTTGACTAAGAAAGCTTTTGAAAACGCTATTACCGCAGTCATGGCTCTCGGTGGGTCAACAAATGCAGTTCTGCACTTACTTGCAATCGCACACGAGGCTGATGTTGATCTGACTCTCGAAGATTTCCATCGCATCGGCTCTAAAGTTCCTTTGCTCGGAGATCTCAAGCCATTTGGTAAGTACGTCATGACCGATGTTGATCGTGTTGGCGGAATCCCAGTTGTACTTCGCATGTTGCTCGATGCTGGTTATTTACATGGCGATTGCATGACTGTTACTGGTAAGACGATGGCTGAAAACCTAGCTGATATTAATCCTCCACTTGCTGATGGTGATGTGCTCCATCCAATTGCTAAGCCGCTTTCAACCGATGTCGGAATCACAATTCTCGGTGGCTCTCTCGCCTCAGATGGCGCAGTCTGCAAAACAGCCGGAATCGGAATCGAAACTTTCGAAGGTCCAGCACGTGTCTTTGAACGTGAACAAGCTGCGATGGAAGCACTAGAAAATGGCACCATTCAAGCTGGTGACGTAGTTGTGATTCGTTATGAAGGTCCAAAGGGTGGGCCAGGTATGCGTGAGATGTTAATGATTACCGGCGCAATCAAAGGCGCAGGTCTCGGAAAATCAACGCTACTTCTGACCGATGGTCGATTCTCAGGTGGTTCTACTGGTCTCTGCGTTGGCCATGTTTCTCCTGAGGCTGTCGATGGTGGACCAATTGCATTTATAAAAGATGGAGACATTGTCCGCATCGATATTCCTAATCGACGATTGGATCTCTTAGTTGACGCGGCAGAACTCGAACTCCGCAAGGTGGGCTGGAAGCCACTGCCTCATAAATACACACGAGGGGTGCTCAGCAAATACTCGAAGCTGGTCGGTTCGGCTTCCCAAGGAGCGGTCTGCGACTAATTCGCCTTAGGAGCATTCCATTTATTGAGATGTGCATCTCATCTTTTGGCTTCTACCTTGACTCAACACGCCTCTAGGCGGGAGAATAGGCCTATGCAATCAAGCACACAGTCCGGCTCACAGAGCGTCTCAGTGGTGGTGATTCGATAGCGCATGCCTTTTAAGTCATGCGCGCCCTCAGATATCTGAGGGTTTTTTCATTTACTTTGGGAAGAATTTCAGAAAGGAGCAAGAAGATGACTACACACGTTCCAACAGTGAACGGCACCGCAATGACCGGAGCAACTTCATTGGTGAAGAGCCTTGAAGCTGCAGGCGTCGATGTGATGTTTGGTATTCCTGGCGGCGCGATTCTTCCTGCTTACGATCCAATCTTCGATTCAACAATCCGCCATATCTTGGTTCGCCATGAACAAGGTGCAGGACATGCTGCAACTGGTTATGCCCAAGTCACTGGTCGCGCTGGCGTTTGTATTGCCACATCTGGCCCAGGCGCAACCAACTTAGTTACACCTTTGATGGATGCCGCAATGGATTCAGTTCCGCTCGTTGCAATCACCGGTCAGGTCCCATCAGCTGCTATCGGTACTGATGCTTTCCAAGAGGCAGATATCCGTGGAATCACGATGCCTTTTACAAAGCACAATTATCTTGTTACCGATCCAAACGATATTCCGCGTGCAATCGCTGAAGCATTTCATATTGCAACATCAGGTCGTCCTGGCCCGGTACTTGTAGATATCGCAAAAGATGCTCTGCAGAAGCAGACAACCTTTACCTGGCCGGGCAAAATCGAACTTGCTGGATATCAGCCAAAGTTCACACCGGATAACTCAGCCATTCTTGATGCAGCAAAGTTGATTGCCCAATCAAAGAAGCCTGTCTTCTACATAGGTGGGGGAGTCATTAAGGCGAATGCATCTAAGGAGCTAGCTCAGCTTGTTGAGATTCTTGGTGCACCAGTTGTCACGACTCTAATGGCACGCGGTGCTTTCCCAGATTCTCATCCGCTGCACCTTGGTATGCCAGGTATGCACGGAACAGTCGCTGCCGTAACAGCTTTGCAGAAGGCAGATTTGCTCATCACTTTGGGCGCTCGCTTTGATGATCGCGTTACTGGCAAGCTCTCGACATTTGCAGTTAATGCCAAGGTTATCCACGCAGATATTGATCCTGCAGAGATTAATAAAAACAAGTTTGCAGACGTTCCAGTTGTCGGAGACCTGCGCGAAACCATTACCGCGCTTATTCCAGCGCTTAAGGCAGAACTTTCTAAGAACCGTGCAGATTTAACTCCATGGCTTGCCTCAATGAATAACTTGAGAGCTACGTATCCGTTGGGATACGCACTCCCTGATGACGGTTCACTTTCACCACAGTTAGTTATCGAGCGAATCGGAAAGATTTCTGGCACAGATACGATCTTTACATCTGGCGTTGGTCAACATCAGATGTGGGCTTCACAATTTATCTCTTACGAAAAGCCACGCACTTGGCTTAACTCAGGTGGCGCAGGAACTATGGGATATGGCGTTCCTGCTGCAATGGGCGCAAAAGTTGGCGCTCCTGATACGACGGTCTGGGCTATTGATGGAGACGGTTGTTTCCAGATGACAAACCAAGAATTAGTCACCTGTGCACTTAATAATATTCCAATCAAGGTTGCAATCATTAATAACGAATCACTTGGCATGGTTCGTCAGTGGCAGACACTTTTCTACGATGGTCGATATTCAAATACCAACTTAGATTCAAAGCGTGTTCCTAACTTCCCGCTATTGGCTGAAGCGATGGGTTGCGTTGGACTTGCCTGCGATAACCCAGGTGATCTCGATGCGACAATCGAAAAAGCGATGTCAATCAACGATCAACCAGTTGTTATCGACTTCCGTGTTCATCGCGATGCAATGGTCTGGCCAATGGTCGCTGCCGGAACATCAAATGATGAAATCATGATCGCTCGCGCTACTGCGCCTGACTGGGATTCACAGGAGCTCTAATGTCTATTCATACACTCGAAGTTCTTGTAGAAAACGAACCAGGTGTTCTTGCTCGCGTTGCTGGCCTTTTTGCGCGTCGCGCCTACAACATCGACACATTGGTTGTCGGACCAACTGAAAACTCAGAGATTTCGAAGATGGTCATTCAAGTCAACCTTGAAGGCCACTCTCTCGAACAAGTAATGGCTCAATTAGATAAGTTGATTACCGTTATTAGTATCAAAGAACTTATCGATGGGGCAGTAAAGAGCAGTAAGCACGACACACAACCCGACTATCAGAACTAAGCAAGAAACTACTAAAGGAGAAATACCGTGGCAACGATGTATCACGAGCAGGATGCAGATCTATCAATCATTCAGGGTCGCAAGGTCGCGATTATCGGTTACGGCTCACAGGGCCATGCCCACGCACTCAGCCTTCGTGATTCTGGCGTTGATGTTCGCGTCGGTCTCAAAGAAGGTTCTCCTTCACGTGCCAAGGCAGAGGCTGAAGGCCTTCGCGTAGTTTCAGTTGCTGAGGCAACAAAGGAAGCAAGCGTCATCATGATCTTGGCTCCTGATCACTTGCAGCGTCATATCTACACCGAATCAATCTTGCCTAACCTCGAAAAGGGCGATGCACTCTTCTTCGGCCACGGATTCAATATTCGTTTTGGTTACATCAAGCCAACTGCTGATGTTGATGTCTGCATGGTTGCGCCTAAGGGCCCAGGACACCTGGTTCGTCGCGAATTCGCAGCTGGTCGTGGAGTCCCAGTAATCGTTGCTGTCGAACAAGATGCAACAGGTGGCGCATGGCCATTAACACTTTCTTATGCCAAGGCAATCGGTGGACTTCGCGCGGGTGGAATCCTCACAACATTTACCGAAGAGACAGAGACAGATTTGTTCGGTGAGCAGTCAGTACTTTGTGGCGGTGCCTCACAGCTCGTCATGTATGGCTTTGAAACTCTTGTAGAAGCCGGATATCAGCCAGAGGTTGCATACTTCGAGTGCCTTCACGAACTCAAGCTCATTGTTGACTTGATGTACGAAGGTGGAATCGCAAAGCAGCGTTGGTCAGTTTCAGATACAGCTGAATTCGGAGATTACGTATCAGGTCCACGCGTTATTGATCCACACGTAAAAGAGAATATGAAGGCAGTCCTTGCTGATATTCAATCTGGTGCATTTGCTAAGCGCTTCATCGATGACCTCGAGAGCGGAGCAAAAGAGTTCACAGCACTTCGCGCAAAGGGTGAATCACACCCAATCGAGACCGTTGGTCGCGAACTCCGCAAGATGTTTAGCTGGATGAAGAAGAACGACAACGATGATTACAAAGAAGGAAGTGCTGCGCGTGGCTAAACCTGTAGTTCTAATCGCTGAAGAACTCAGCGCTGCAACACTCGATGCACTCGGTCCAGACTTTGAGGTTCGCAATTGCGATGGCGCAAACCGCGCAGAGCTCCTCGAAGCTCTAGGTAAAGGCGTCGATGCGGTGCTTATCCGTTCTGCAACGAAGATGGATGCTGAGGCAATCGCTGCAGCAAAAGGCCTTAAAGTAATTGCACGTGCAGGCGTTGGTCTTGATAACGTCGATATTCCAGCAGCAACAGCTGCTGGTGTCATGGTTGTTAATGCACCAACTTCAAATATCGTCTCAGCTGCCGAACTAGCAATCTCATTGTTGCTCGCATCTGCCCGCTTTATCTCTCCAGCACATGCTGCACTTCGTAATGGTAAGTGGGCACGCTCTAAGTACACCGGTGCTGAACTTTTCGAGAAGACTCTCGGAATCGTTGGCTTTGGTCGTATCGGTCAGCTTGTTGCCGCTCGTATGCAGGCATTCGGTATGAATATCGTTGCCTACGATCCATACCTACAACCAGCACGTGCAGCTCAGTTGGGTGTCGAACTCATTGAGCTAGATGAGCTACTAAAGCGTTCTGACTTCATCACAATTCACCTTCCAAAGACAAAAGAGACAGCTAATTTAATTGGCGTCGAAGCTCTAAAGAAGGTTAAGAAAGAGGTTCGCATCATCAACGCCGCACGTGGTGGTGTTCTTGATGAGGCAGCTCTCTATGACGCAATCACTGAAGGTCGCGTTGCAGGTGCAGGACTCGATGTTTATGTCACCGAGCCATGCACAGATTCACCTCTATTCCAGCTTGATCAAGTTGTTGCAACACCGCACCTTGGCGCATCGACTGATGAAGCTCAAGAGCGTGCAGGTATTGCAGTAGCAGTCTCAGTGCGTAAAGCACTTGCCGGCGAACTTGTTCCTGATGCTGTAAATGTTAAGGGTGGAGCAATTCACGACGAGATTCGTCCATCACTTCCACTTGTTGAGAAGATGGCACAGATTGCGACTGCTATGGCTGCAGAGATTCCATTGACCATGGAAATTTCTGTAAAGGGCGATATCTCATCTCATGATTCTTCAATCCTTGCAGTCAGCGCTCTCAAGGGTGCTCTACAAGCTACAGGTTCCGAAGATGTCACTTATGTAAATGCTCCCGGACTTGCTGCAGAGCGCGGTGCATCAGCAACAGTTACAACAACTCCTGATAGCCACGAATACCGCAGCATGATTTCACTTCACGCTGCTTTTGCTAGTGGCGCTTCTATTAAGGTTGATGGAACACTGATGGGAATCAAGAAGGTTGAAAAAATCATTGCAATCGATGGTTTTGATCTTGATCTTCCGCCTACTGAAAACATGCTCTTCCTTCGTTATACCGATAAGCCAGGCGTTGTTGGCGCAGTCGGTAACACTCTAGGAAAAGCTAATATCAATATTGCAGGCATGCAGGTTGCTCGTGAAGCTGCTGGCGGAAAGGCGCTAATGGCTCTCACAGTTGATTCATCTGTCCCTGAAAAAGTGACCGAGTCAATCAAATCTGAGATTGCAGCAGATCTCGTTCGTTCAGTTAACTTGGTGGGGTAATAGAAAAATGTCACGCTCAATTAACCTTGCAGTAATTCCTGGTGATGGAATCGGCAGCGAAGTCGTGGGTGAAGGTCTTAAAGTTCTTGATGCTATCGCTAATAAATATGGCGTTACATTCAATAAGACCAACTACGACCTAGGCGCTGGTTTCTGGCACCGTACTGGCGAGGTTCTCCCTGATTCGGTTCTCGCTGACCTCGCTAAAGCAGATGTAATTCTGCTTGGCGCAGTTGGCGACCCAACCGTTCCTTCAGGAGTTCTTGAGCGTGGCTTACTTCTTAAGATTCGTTTCGCCTTCGATCACTACATCAATTTACGTCCAGCCAAGTTAATGCCTGGTGTTACTGGGCCACTCGCCACAAAAGCTCCAATCGATTTCATCGTTGTACGCGAAGGTACTGAAGGTCCTTACGTTGGCGCTGGGGGAGTCCTTGCAGAAGGAACCGATGCTGAAATCGCAACGGAAGAATCTCTTAACACTCGTCGTGGCGCCGAACGCGTTATTCGTGATGCATTCGAACGCGCTGCAAAGCGCGAACGCAAGAAGTTAACTTTGGTACATAAGAACAACGTACTCACTCGCGCAGGTGGACTTTGGACTCGCACATTTAACGAGGTTGCAAAAGAGTATCCAACCGTCACTACCGATTATTTGCATGTCGATGCCGCATCAATGTTCTTTGTTACCAATCCAGAGCGCTTTGATGTAGTTGTTACCGACAATCTATTTGGTGACATCATCACCGATATTGCAGCTGCTATTTGCGGCGGCATTGGTTTAGCCGCTTCAGGCAATATCAATCCAACCGGTAAGTTCCCATCGATGTTCGAACCAGTACATGGATCAGCCCCTGATATCGCGGGCAAGAACCTTGCTGACCCAACTGCGACAGTCATGTCAGTTGCGATGATGCTTGATCACTTAGGGCTCACCGATGGTGCGCGCGATGTTGAGAAGGCTGTAGCTCAGGATTTACTTACTCGTGGCGATGCAAAGCGTTCAACAACCGAAATTGGCGCCGCACTCGTTGCATTGGTGAAATAAATGAAGATCACTCTTAATCCCAATGCAGTCCCTGCAGCACAACGCGATGAGCTTGTAGCAAACTGCGGTTTCGGTAAGTACTACACAGATCATATGATTGTCTGTGACTGGTCTGAAACCGATGGATGGGCTGAACCTGAGCTCGTGCCATATGGTCCAATTACTTTAGATCCAGCAACAGCCGTATTTCATTATGGCCAAGAAATCTTTGAAGGCATGAAGGCCTATCGCCAACCTGATGGATCAATCTCTCTCTTTCGCCCAGAAGCCAACGCTCGTCGCTTTGCAAAATCAGCGGCCCGCCTTGCTCTTCCAGAGATGCCAGAAGATCTCTTCTTAGAAACCATTCATACCTTGGTTCGCCAAGATGCAGGTTGGGTTCCAAAGAACGTTGGCGAATCTCTTTACCTGCGACCATTTATGATTGCAACTGAAGTTGGTCTAGGTGTGCGCCCATCAAATAAAGCAAAGTACATTCTTATTGCAACACCAGCCGGTGCTTACTTTGATCCATCAAAGCCCGTTTCAGTCTGGATCTCAACTGAATACGTTCGCGCAGCTCAAGGTGGAACCGGTGAGGCAAAATGCGGTGGTAATTACGCTGCCTCACTGATTGCCCAAAAGGCAGCGGCTGCTCAAGGCTGCGATCAAGTTGTCTGGATCGATGCCATTGAGCGCAAATGGATTGAAGAGATGGGTGGCATGAACCTCTACTTCGTTAAAGGTAAAGGTAAAGATGCGACTGTCGTAACCCCAAAGCTCACCGGAACATTGCTTCCAGGAATCACACGTGACTCAATTCTCTCTGTCGCTAAAGATCTCGGATACAAAACCGATGAAGTCATGCTTTCAATCGATGATTGGCGCGATGGCGTTGCATCCGGTGAGATCACTGAAATCTTCGCTTGCGGAACAGCAGCAGTTATTGCACCAGTTGGCCAAGCAAAGTCATCGATGGGTACCTGGATTACCGGCGACGGCAAGCCAGGGGCAATCACTATGGAGATCCGCAACCATATGCTCGGCATTCAGCATGGCACCATTGCAGATACCCATAACTGGGTAACGGCAATTAAGTAATTGGTGACCTTTTGATAAACGACAATTTTCACATCTATGACACCACCCTGCGCGATGGTGCTCAACAAGAGGGTCTCAACCTTTCAATTCATGACAAGCTGACAATCGCACGCCATCTCGATGATTTAGGTGTTGGCTTTATTGAAGGCGGTTGGCCTGGGGCTAATCCAAAAGAT
>CAEZSP010000010.1_pt1 | contig 24365 bp, 23 predicted proteins | sample 7263991 | NCBI WGS metagenome assembly CAEZSP01 (sample SAMEA6813780, study PRJEB35770) | uncultured Candidatus Planktophila sp. | biome: Freshwater; feature: Freshwater reservoir; material: water | place: Czech Republic | collected 2017-04-14 | depth 0.5m m | reverse complement strand
TGTCGCGCGCTATTAAAGAGTGAAGCTCAGAAAACCCAACTCTCAATTAGAGTAAATAGAGCTAAACAGAGCAGGAATACTGCGAAGAGGGATTTGAGCGCTGCTGGAGTTGATTTCGATGCTTTACGAGAGGCAATATTTGAAATAACGATTGCGCTCAGACCCATCAGAATCGGTACATGCCAATCAACTTCGTTCAACGTCGCAGCGCGGCCGAGAAGTGCGGTGAGTGAGTTCATTGCAATAATCAGAAGCGATGTTCCAGCCGCAATAATCTGAGGTGTTCCGAAGAAAAGAACCAGGATAGGGATAGCCAAGAAACCACCACCTATGCCAAAGAGGCCGGTAATTGATCCAATAATGAGTGAGACAAGAATCAATATTGGCAGCGGCATCCGGGTATGGATAGTTGATAAAGGATTGCGAATCATTGATAGGCCAGCAAATGCAAGCACAATTGCAAAGCCAGTTGTAATGAATCTATCGGGTAACTGATCAGAGATTGATGAAAAACCAAGGTTGGTAATCAAACCGATTGCCCAAATAATTATCGCTTCGCGATAGAGAACTTCGCGGGAGCGCATCTTTGTAAGCACACCCGATGCAGCGGCTAATCCCACCACTGCAAGTGATGCTGTTGTTGCATGATGCGGTGTGAATGCAAAGATATAAATCAGAATCGGCACTGCAAGCATGGCGCCGCCTGCGCCAATAAAACCTAGGACGCTACCTATAAATGCGCCAGCAAGTAGCGCGCCAATTATCTCTACCGACATTGCAATCTCTGTTTAGATACTCAGCTAGCCGAAGAAAGCGATAGTTCCGACGCTTGGTCCGAAATCAGTTACTGCGCCACCTGCGACAAGTGCGAAGAGGATGAGCGCTGCACCACCGAGTGCAAGATCTTTGTTAAATGCCATCTGTTCTTGCATCTTGGTATTGGCATCGCTCTCTTTCCAGAACTGATGGAAGATGATTGCTGCCAGAATTACAGTGACTGCAATCAACGCAGCAGCTAAATCGATCCAAGCGCCAAGAAAGATAAGAATTCCGCCAACTAAAAATGCTAAGCCGCTACCGAGTACAGCTAGCTTTGCTGCTGGCACTTTCTTATATGTGGCGTAGCCGGTCATCGCCTCGAGGTTCTTAAAGTGGGCAAAGCCTGCTCCTACCCAGAGAAGGGCGAAGAGGGCGCGGCCGATAACGAGTACTAGATCCATATTTATCTCCTGTTCACGGTTCTATCCCAACTGTTATCCCAACACTGTAGCCCTAGAAGACGCTCAAAACCCTCAACTGGGGCTTTAGCGTTGCTCTTGTCGGTGGGGTGGGCTATTTTTCGAACATCTGTTCGAAAAGTGAAGAGGCACACACATGGCAAGCGAAGTAATCCCTGCGGGAGAGGTCCTTATCGATGGACCGACCACTCCTATCGAGTTCACTTTTCGAGGGCGACGTTTTCGTATCCATACCGTTCTCTCGCGTTGGTGCGAATCCGGGGGATGGTGGAACCGCGCTAGCGATGGAATCTATCGCCCCGATGATCAAGCGCGTGCACTCTGGACGGTCGAAGCTGCGCCCATCGGAGCGCTCACAACATTTCAACTCGAACGTGATGAAACCACTGGCCAATGGATTGTGACAACAATTTAGAAAATGAAATAAAAAGATGAGTTTTATCCATCTGCGCACAACGAGCGCTTATTCATTTAAGTACGGCACAACTCAGCCGCATGACCTTGTCGAGCGAGCTGCCCAATTTGAAATGCCGGCACTTGCCTTAACAGATAGAGATTCATTGGCTGGAGCAATCCGTTTTGCAAAAAGTTGTCTGCAATACGGTGTTGCTCCAATTCTCGGAATCAATCTGCAGATTGATTTAATCAATAGCGAATCAGTGGGTGTTAAATCCGATCGCAAGAATCTGCCACGTATCACAATCATGGCGGGCGGCGATGGGGGATGGCGCGACCTCTTGCATCTTTATCGTGGCATCACAACACACTCACCTGATCGCATTCCAGTGCTGACTCTCGATATCTTGCAACGCTTTAGCCAATACAGCAGCAAACTCTTTCTGCTACATGGCCCCGAATCACCAATCGCAGAAGCGATAGCGCTACATCGCTTCGATATCGCGATGGATATCTTCAATAAGACGCGCCCCTATTTTGCAGATCATGCAATCGAATGTGTATCGCATCTCGTTGGCGGCAATGGCCCGCGATCAACGCTCTTTGCGGGGCGTTCTCTCGCCTTTGCCCGTGATCACGATATCGATGCAATAGTTACCAATGCAGTGCGAATGCTCGACCGCGCAGATGGGCCGGTCGCCGATATCCTCGACTGCGCCCGCCAATTAGTTCCGCTTGATCCGCGCCATCTCGAACGTCGTAATGCTGAAGCCTTTCTCAAAAGTGCAGATGAGATGCAGGCGCTAGCTGCTGAAATTTCGCGCGCAGCTGGTGAAGGTTCACCACGACTACTTCTTAAGAGCACGCGCGAATGGGCAGAGCGCTCACTCTTATCGCCACAACGCGATATCGGTTTGGGTGCGGTCCACTTGCCTGAACCAAGTGTGGTTGGCGCTCAAAACGCAGCACATATGCGCGAGATTCTGCGCACTCGCACCGAATCAGGTTTACATTGGCGCTATAGCGATAGTGCGCGCATTAAGCAGGCACGTGCACGTCTCGATGATGAACTCGCTACCGTTGCCACACTTGGTTTTGAATCCTATTTTCTCACCGTCGCTGATATCACTGACACTGCGCGTGAAAAAGGAATCCGGGTTGCAGCGCGCGGCAGTGGCGCCGGCTCTCTCATCTGTCACTTGCTCGGAATCTCAGGTGTTGATCCAATCGAACATGGGCTTTTAATGGAGCGCTTCTGTTCACCTCTTCGTATGGCACTTCCTGATATTGATATTGATGTCGAATCAGCGCGACGTCTTGAAATTTACGATGCCATCTTTAACCGTTATGGCACTACCTCGTGGTCAGACCCCAACGCGATAGCGCGATGTGCCACAGTTTCGATGGTCGAGCGCTACCGAGCGCGCCACGCTATCCGCGATGCCGGTGCCGCCCTGGGCCTACCTGCTGTCGAAATTGATCTCTTAGCAAAGTCGATGCCACATATCCGCGCTGCAAATATCTCGGCTGCGCTGGCATCACTACCTGAACTCAAATCACTCAATACATCATCGCCACTTGCTGCGATGACAATCGCGCTAGCGCAACGCCTTGATGGTCTACCACGACATCTCTCGATGCATCCATGTGCTATCGCGCTCTCTGACGCCACTCTTTTAGATCGCGCACCGCTACAAATTGGCGCCAGTGGTTATCCGATGCTCGAATTCGATAAAGATGATGTCGAAGATATTGGTCTACTTAAACTCGATGTCTTGGGTGTTCGTATGCAATCTGCAATTGCCCACGCTGTCGATGAGATCAAACGTACTCACAATCCAGAATTTGATATCGATGCTATTCCGCTCGATGATCCTGATACCTACGCACTTATTAGAACAACAGATACTCTCGGACTCTTTCAAATCGAAAGTCCTGGCCAACGCGAACTCATCGGCAAACTTCAACCACGTACTTTTAATGATCTCATTATTGATATCTCGCTCTTTCGCCCTGGACCAGTAAAGAGCGACATGATCCGTCCATTTCTTGAGGCGCGCGAAGGCTTTAAATCAGCTCGCCTTATCCATCCCAAGCTTGCTCCTATCTTGAGTGAGACCGAAGGTGTGGTTGTCTTTCACGAACAAGTAATCTCGATTATCTCTGTCATGACTGGCATCTCTCTTGCTGCAGCCGATGAGAAACGTCGCGCGCTTGGCAGTAAAGAGGGACAACAAGAAGTCTGTGATTGGTTCTTCCCTGCAGCTACAGAGGCAGGTTTTGAGCTCCCAATCATTACCGAAATTTGGGATGTCCTACGTGCCTTTGCATCATTTGGTTTCTGCAAAGCACATGCCGCCGCCTTTGCCTTGCCCACCTATCAATCAGCATGGCTTAAGACCCATTACCCAGCAGCTTTTTTTTCGGGTGTCCTTACCCACGATCCCGGAATGTATCCCAAGCGTCTTATGCTCGATGAAGTGCGGCGAATGGATATTCCTATTGCGCCCCTAGATATTAATTATTCAGATATTAATTATCGGATTGACTCTGATACCCATCACCCTGCTATTCATAACTCTGGGATTCGCATCGCACTCTCTGCAATCTCTGGCGCTAGTTCTACCGAGATTGAATCAATTAAGAACGGTCAGCCCTATATTGATTTAGCAGATTTTTATCGCAGATCCGGCGCATCACTTCCGACTATCGAAACACTTATCCTTACCGGTGCTTTTGATGAGGTGCATATCAAGGGAGATTCAGATAAAGATATTACCCATCGAGATTTGCTATTGCATTTAGCTGACCTTCAAAAATCTAGCGCCCCAGCGCTAGCAGGTGCACAGATGTCACTTGGCCTGGCTCCACCTGCACTTACCTTAAGTGGCTTACCTGCAATGGGGCGAGCAGAGAAGATAGGTAATGAACTGACGCGATTAGGTATGGATATCACCGAACACTTGCTTGCTAGCTACGCCCCTTTCCTCAATGATATTGGCGCGATTCGATCATGCGATCTCTTGGCACAACGAAGCAATACCTCAGTACTTGTTGCGGGAGTAAAGGTTGCGTTGCAATCCCCACCGATACGTTCTGGTAAACGCGTTCTCTTTCTTACTCTCGATGATGGTTATGGATGCAGCGACTCGACATTCTTTCCTGATGTCTTAGCAAGCAGTACATATGCTCAGACTCTCCAAAGCGCATCGCTCTTCTTAGTGCGGGGCACTACTCGTCGCACCGGCGAACGCGGTATCTCTATTCGCGCAACAGGTGTCTGGAGCCTCGCTACTGCCCACGATAAGTGGCAAGCACGAGGTAGTGTGGCGATATGAGCACGATCTTGCATGTCGATATGGATGCCTTCTACGCATCTGTAGCCGAACTAGATCACCCCGAACTCCGCGGTAAAGCCTTAGTAGTCGGTGCAGGTGCACGCGGAGTTGTTCTCTCTGCAAATTATGAGGCGCGCAAATTCGGCATCAGGGCAGCAATGCCAGTAGGGCGCGCACAGAGAATGGCGCCACATGCGATATTTGTCGCCCCAGAACATCATCGCTATGCCGAGATCTCTGAACGCGTAATGGCAATCTTCGCCGCCTTTACTCCTAAGGTTGAACCCATCTCACTCGATGAAGCATTTCTAGATGTCACTGGGGCTATTCGTTTGCTCGGCAACGGCCGAAAAATTGCAGAAGATATTCGAGCCCGCGTATTTAAAGAAGAAGGAATTACTTGCTCTGTTGGCATCGCACAATCAAAATTTATTGCAAAACTTGCATCCCAACATTGCAAACCTAACGGCATGTTAGAGATTAGAGAAGAACGAATCTTAGAATTTCTCCATCCGCTACCTGTCGCTGCAATGTGGGGAGTAGGACCAAAAACCGGAGAAGCACTTGCCAAGTTAGGCCTTCATACCATCGGAGATATTGCGGCTACTCCGCGTGCAACTTTGATTCGGGCCTTAGGTGAAGCATCGGGGGCATCACTCTACGAGCTAGCTTGGGGGAGAGATTTCCGCGAAGTCAGCAATGATGAATCCGATAAGAGCATCAGCGCTGCCGAGACTTTCTCTCACGATTTAGATAATCCCGAAGAGATATTACGTGAGTATTTACGATTGACCGAGAAAGCATCTGCTCGATTACGTGATCGAGAACTTTTCGCCAAGACAATTTCGATTAAAGTGCGTTTCTCTGATTTCACTACTATCAGTCGTAGCAAGACGCTGCCTCAACCGATTGATAGCACGCAAGAAATTTATGAAATTGTGCGCACGCTATATAAGGCGCTAAAGATTGATCGAGCCAGGCTGCGACTTGTTGGTGTCAGCTTAGAAAATCTTCAAGAGGGAGCCCACGAACAGATGCTTCTGGGTTCGCGCGAGAAGGGTTGGCGTGAGGCAGATACCGCAATAGACCGCGCTAGGGCCCGTTTCGGCTCATCGAGTGTGCGTCCAGGTAGGTTAATTGAGCCTGAAAGTGAGCCTGAAGAGCTGGATTAGGCCAAGATGACGGATAGCCAGAACTGTTCTATTCTGTTGTCATGGCACTATCAGATAGAGAACGACGCTTACTAGCCGAGATGGAGGCAGCTCTCGCCTCTGATGATCCTCGCCTACAGAGCACGCTCTCAGGTGGCGATACCGCAACACTTCTGCGCGGAAAGTCTTCCTCTCTTATTAAGGCCGCACTTCTTATTCTTCTCGGAATCGCTACCCTCTTTACTGGCCTCATTTCGCAGGTTCCACTTATTGGCATTGCAGGCTTTCTCGTTACCTTGACAGGCTTAGTCCTGGCAATCCGCTCACTCAGCGCTCCCATCCAAGGAGCAGCGCGCTCAGGCAAATCGGGCAGGGGCGCACCGAAATCTGGAGGGCTCTCAGCCCGCCTCCAAGAACGTTGGGATCGCCGCTCCTTCGAGGAGTAACCGAGCCAAAACCCTCCACCTCGACCGGTCCGAAGCCAGCAATATTGGCAGGGGCCGGTTTTTTTTGCGCGCCAAAATCAGTGGGGGCGATAGGGGAGAGAGGGGGAAAAAAGTGGGCCAGGGTGGTGAAAAAAGGAGCAAAGTGGTGTAAAGTGGGGAACTAAGCGTAGATGTTGCGCTTAATACCTTGGGGAAGGTGAGTTAATTTCAATGTTTTTAGGCACTCACGAACCGCGCCTTGATGAGAAGGGTCGTTTAATCCTTCCTGCCAGGTTTCGTGAAGAGCTATCTCCGGGCCTTGTGATTACAAAAGGACAGGAACGTTGCCTCTATGTCTTCCCAGCTTCTGAATTTGCCCAGATCACCGAAACTCTTCGACAAGCCCCTGTAACAGCAAAGGGCGCTCGCGATTACCAGCGCGTGATGTTTGCCGGCGCTCACGATGAAATTCCTGACCGTCAAGGTCGAATCACTATTCCATCCGGACTTCGTACATATGCCGGATTAGAAAGAGAGTGCGTCGTAATCGGCGCCAATACCAGAGTTGAAATCTGGGATAGCGCTGCATGGAGTGCATACCTCGCAGATCGCGAATCAACTTTTGCTGACGTTTCTGAAGAAGTTTTTCCGGGACTCTTTTAGATCGTCAGCAAAAAACTTTATAGCTAGAAGAAATAAAAAAACTTAATAACAAGTGAATAACAAGTAAATATGGCCGCACTCACCTGTGGCCACCGCCGACCCAATGCACAAGTAATTCTTGTAAGAGTTATTACTCGAATTAAGTGGGGCCGACAGCGGCGCCCCTTCCCCGGCGTCGCTTTCGAATATATATCCGTCGGCCGGCGGTGACCAGAGTTGAGTGAACAACATGAGTAGAAAGTAAAGGGAGGAGAGTACATGGAACACATTTCGGTAATGCGTGATCGATGTGTTGATCTCCTTGCTCCTTCTATAAATGCTCACGATAAGTCAGTAATAATTGATGCCACACTTGGTTTAGGCGGTCACTCTGAGGCGCTACTTCAACGATTTGAAAACCTTACTGTCATTGGTATTGATCGCGATCTTCAAGCGATTGCTAAAGCAGAATTACGACTAGCTTCTTTTGGAGAACGCTTCAAATCTGCGCATTCAGTCTTTGATGATATTTCAGGGATAATCAATAATTTTGGATTTTCACAAATCAACGGTGTCCTCTTTGACCTTGGTGTCTCTTCTATGCAATTAGATCAAGAAGCACGCGGATTCTCTTACTCTCATGATGCACCGCTTGATATGCGCATGGATCAATCAACCGGAATCACAGCTGGTGACATCGTCAATACCTTCGAGCCTGGTGAAATTGTCAGAATTCTCCGCGTTTATGGAGAAGAGAAGTTTGCAACACGAATTGTTGAGAACATCGTTAAAGCTCGTGCAATAGCACCGCTAAATTCAACGGTAGCTCTAGCTACTTTGGTAAAAGAGAGTATTCCTGCGGCAACACGTCGTACCGGAGGTAATCCCGCGAAACGTACATTCCAGGCGCTTCGTATTGCAGTCAATGACGAGCTCGGTGCAATCGAGCGTGCGATCCCTCAGGCGCTTGCACGAATTGTTGTCGGCGGAAGAGTCGTTGTTATGTCATTCCAATCTCTAGAAGATCGCATCGTAAAAGAAATTTTTGCAGAGGCTTCAACTTCAAAGAGCCCTCGCGAGCTCCCTATCGAATTACCTGAATACGCCGCTAAGTTTAAGTTGGTTTTCAATTCTAGCGAGAAGCCAAGTGCGCTAGAGATTGAAGAAAATTCACGAGCAGCTTCAGTGCGATTGCGCGCAATTGAGCGGGTAGCAGCATGAGTGCTTCAGCGGCAAGAGTTTCAACTGCAATTACTGTAGGCATCAAACGCCAGGTCGTAGATCGCACAGCGCAAGTTATTTATACAACTTTTCCGAAGATGAGCGTTGAGCAAGAGGGAAGTCGTAAATACTTCGCAATCTTTCTCACAACAGCTGGTTCACTTGGTTTTCTCGCTCTCTTAACTATCAACACTTTGCTAGCCCAGGATGCATTTACTCTCTCTAATCTTAAAGTTGAGGCAAAGATGGTTGCCGATCAACGCGATGCAATAAATCGCGAGATAGATGCCAAGTCGGCTCCAAATGCACTAGCTAACGCTGCAACAAAGTTAGGTATGGCGCCATCTCAACAACCAATTTTTCTTAACCTCGAACCAAGCGTGGTGAGCAATGGGTGATCTTCACATTGCGAAATCTCGAATTCGCATTCTTGCTCTTGTCTTCACTGTAATTCTCGCGCTATTTAGTATCCAGTTAGTAAGGGTTCAAGTTGTCGAAGCTGCAAACTACAAGTTGCGCGCAGTTGATGAGATGGAGACGACTCGCACCATTCAAGCACCACGTGGTGAAATTACAGATATTAATGGAATCGCATTTGCCCGCAGCGTCTCAGCCATAAGCGTGGTCGTTGATCAAACTCAGATTAAGAACCCAGCAAAGACTGCGGCCTTCGCAGCTCCAATTCTTGACCTTCCGGTCGAGCAAGTCCAAGAAGCAATAACTGGCACTCGCAAATACTCAATGGTGTTAAAGAATGGCCGCCCAGCGTTGTGGGAAAAACTCACCAACGCAATCGATTCATATAACAGTCAGCTCTCAAAAGAAGAATTTGGCGAGCGAATCATCGGATTCTTCCCTGAGCGCTCTTACATCCGTGAATATCCTTCAGGTCAATTCATTTCATCCCTCGTTGGCTTTGTTCGTGCAGATGGTGTCGGTGCATCAGGAATTGAATCGACACTTAACTCCATAATTTCAGGTACTGCTGGGCGCTATTCATACGCACGTGCCAATGGCGCAGAGATTCCTGGCTCGCAAAGTGAGATTATTGCGCCCAAGGAAGGCAGCACTATCCGTCTTACTATTGATCGAGATGTGCAATGGGTTGCAGCCAAAGCGATTGCAGATGCTGTAAAACAAACTGGTGCAGTAAATGGCACTGTGATTGTGATGGACCCAAGAACTGGCGCAATTATTGCTCACGCGACAGCGCCTACCTTTAATCCAAATCAAACCAAAGGCGTCCCACTAGAGCTGATGAGAAATCCTTCGGTTCAAGATGTATATGAACCGGGTTCAACTGGAAAAGTTATGACGATTGCAGCTGCTCTTGAAGAGGGCACAATCTCTCCAACAACAGTTCTTCGCGTACCTGACTCGCTTTATCGTGCCGGCAAAGTTTTTCGTGATCACGATCCACATCCGGTTCAGCATCTTACAACTACTGGAATTTTAGCTGTCTCATCAAATATCGGTTCAATCAAAGTGGGAGATTCTCTTGGTAGCGACAAGCTTCATGATTACCTTACAAAATTTGGCATCGGAGAAAAGACTGGATCTGGTTTAGCTGGAGAATCAGCTGGCATCCTTCATCCTGTCTCAGAATGGTCTGGCACGACAGCACCAACTGTTGCATTTGGGCAGGGTTATTCACTTACTGCAATGCAAGCAACTAGCGTTTTCGCGACAATTGCAAATGGGGGAGTGCGAGTTTCCCCAACAGTAATTGCGGGAATTCGCGATGAATCTGGAAATTTCACTCCAGCTGGTAATCGTGATTCAGTGAGAGTAATAAGTGCTGCAAATGCCGCAAAACTTCGCACAATGATGGAGAGCGTTGTTTCTAATCATGGAACTGCTCCGACAGCTGCGATTCCCGGGTATAGAGTTGCCGGAAAAACTGGTACTGCGCAACGTGTTGATCCAATGACTGGTAAATACAGCGGGTACACAGCATCATTTATCGGTTTCGCCCCAGCAGATAGTCCACGCTTTGTTATCAATGTAACTTTGCAACGTCCTCGAAACGGTCACTTCGGTGGTGCGCTCTGCGGTCCAGTCTTTAAAAAGGTAATGACATTTGTTCTTCAGTCAAAACATGTTGCTCCAACCGGTACAGAGGTAGCTCGAGTCGCCCTCAATCAAGCCGAACTGAGGAAGATGGAGTCAGAGCAGCAGGCTAAGAATAAAATCAAGACAAGCCAAGCGAGTGTAAAAACCGAATGATCCGTCCAATAGGTGAGAGGAATCTTTCGCTCATGGAGGCTGCTCGATTATTGGGTGGTGAAGTAATCGGTGAGGGCGCAGTACTTTTCACTGGAGTAGCCCAGAATGATAAAGATATTGAGCCGGGAGATATCTTTGTGGCACTCTCTGGTGAAAAGCATGATGGCGCTCAATTTATTGGGAGCGCCAAGTTAAACGGAGCTGTAGCGGTCTTGCACGATAAAGAAGACGAATTAGATGCGCTTGGACTTCCACAACTTCTTGTACTCAATCCTCGAGAGGCAGCTGCAGTTCTTGCTTCAACCTTCTACGGGGATCCCATTCGCTCGATGCAGAGCATCGGAATAACGGGAACGAACGGTAAAACCACAGTCACCACTCTTCTTTATCAAATCTTCTCAGCCATTGGCCGAGATAGTGGGCTAATCGGTACCGTTGAAACACGTCTAGGTGATGATCGAGTGAAGAGTCTTCGAACAACTCCTGAAGCTACTGAACTACAAGCACTTGCCGCGGCGATGAACGAACGCCATATGCGTCACATGATTATGGAAGTTTCTAGCCACGCAATAGCCCTCAAACGCATATTAGGATCCCACTTCTCAGCAGTAGGGTTCACAAACCTTTCTCAAGATCATCTTGATTTCCATAAGGATATGGAGAGTTATTTCCAGGCAAAGGCAGCGCTCTTTTCTCACGAATATGCCGATCAAGCATTTATTAATATAGATAACCCTTACGGTGAGAGACTTTTTAATAGCTCCGAGATTCCTGCGATTTCACTCTCGCGCTTAAATACCAAAGCGCAATGGCATTTCACTGACATACATCCAACTGCATCTGGTTACGACTTCACGATTCGTGGTCGTGATGGAATCCTGATTGAGTCTAGGACTCCTATGCATGGGGGATTTAATCTAGATAACCTGCTGATGGCAGTCGCAATTGCACATCACTTTGAAGTTGATCCTCTTGAACTAGCCGCAATCCTGCCTTCAATGCATGGAGCGCCAGGAAGGCTCGAAGCAATAGATCTTGGCCAAAGTTTCAAAGCACTGGTTGATTACGCGCACTCACCTGACGCAGTAAGTAACGTGCTTGCAGCAACCCGCGAATTCACGACAGGAAGATTGATTGCAATTCTGGGTTGTGGTGGAGATAGAGATACATCCAAGCGAGCCCCAATGGGAGAGGCACTTTTTTCTGGAAGCGATATCGCAATCTTCACAAGTGATAATCCCCGAAGCGAGAACCCAATCGAAATCCTCAATCAGATGACCGCTGGCGTTACGATTGCTGAACCCTCACAAGTAATTGTTGATCGCAGAGAAGCTATAAAACAGGCAGTTTCGATTGCAACTGCCGGAGACACAATATTGCTTCTTGGTAAAGGCCATGAGAGCGGCCAAGATATCGGGGGAGTCATCCACGATTTCGATGATCGTCTTGTCCTAGCAGAATTAATAGAGGCAAAACGATGATTGGGTTAAAGGCGAGCGAGATAGCAGAAATCGTAGGAGGCGAGCTTCATGGAGATGATTGTTTAGTAACAGCGGCTCCTGAAATCTCTTCGCTGAAATCTACTCCCGGTTCAATCTTTCTTGCAATCAAAGGCGAGAATGTAGATGGGCACGATTACATTACTGATGCATTTGCAAAAGGTGCTGTTCTCGCTTTCACAAGTCGAGTTTCAAGCGAGAGATGCATCGTTATCGCAGATGTTGTGAATGCGATTTCTCTATTGGCATCACACGTTCGCAATTCACTCTCCGAACTAACAGTCATCGGCATCACTGGATCTCAAGGCAAAACCACAACAAAAGAGCTACTGTCTCATGTTCTTGCTGGCCATGGAGAGACGATCGCTCCAACAGGAAATTACAATAATGAGCTTGGTGTTCCCCTCACGCTACTACGTTGCACCGAGTCCACGAAGTTCGCAGTGATTGAAATGGGAGCAAGACATATGGGCGACATCGCTTCTCTCTGCGAAATTGCGAAACCAAATATTGGAGTAGTCCTCCGTGTTGCGGCTGCACATCTCGGCGAATTCGGTTCACTCGAAAAAATCGCGCAAACTAAGTCAGAGATGATTGAAGGACTCAAGGGCAAAGGCGTCGCCGTACTAGGTACATACGATTCATATACCCCGAAAATGAGCGCTAAACACGCTGGGCTAGTAATCACTTTCGGCGAGACGAGTGAAAACCCAATCCGCGCTACAGAGATTGAACTTCGTGAAGGATGTGCGCATTTTGATTTGGTTACACCTGCCGGTCGAAGTCCGGTAGCGCTACGTTTGGTCGGATTGCATCAAGTTGCCAATGCCTTAGCGGCAGCAGCAGTTGCACATGTTCTCGGATTTTCTACAGATGAAATTGCAAACTCTCTTTCACTCGCAGATTCGCAAGCCAAGTGGAGAATGGAGATCCACCAACTTCCAGAGCTCACTCTTATCAATGATGCCTATAACGCCAGCCCAGATTCGATGGAAGCTGCACTGCGCACCCTCGCCTACTTCTCTCAAGAACGAGGCGGAGAATCTTGGGCCTTCCTCGGAAAAATGGCAGAGCTCGGCGAGTCATCATCACAAGAGCACGAGAAAATTGGCACCCTTGCCTCAGAGATTGGTATCGATCATCTCATCGCAATAGCTTCCCCAGAGTTCGCTGGAGCAGTAGCCGAATCAGTAGGAGGAGAGACCGGAATGTCAATCCACTTATGTTCTGATAAGAGCGAAGCGCTAAAACTAATTGAGTTTATCAACCCAGGAGATGTTGTCCTTTGTAAAGGTTCACGTTCGGCGGGCCTCGAAGAAGTCGCTGATGAAGTAATCAATCGATGGAAGTTACGAATGGAGAATCAGTAAATGAAAGAGATTCTCATCTCGGGTTCACTTGCTCTCTTCTTCTCGCTCTTCGGTACGCCAATTCTCATCAAATTATTAGCACGCCGTGGATACGGGCAATTCATCCGAGATGACGGTCCATCTTCGCATCACACTAAGCGTGGAACGCCCACCATGGGTGGAATCATCATCATCTTCTCCGTTATTGCTTCCTACCTTATTGCTCATTTGCTCACCGGTAATACTGTGAGCGTTTCAGCGGTACTTGTACTAGGCCTAGTAGTTGCACTTGGTTTCCTAGGCTTCCTGGATGATTACATGAAAATCTCCCGTCAAAATTCGCGAGGGATTAGCGGTAAAGCAAAGATTATTGGTCAGGTCGTTGCTGCCTCAATTTTTGGATACTTAGGATTGCAGTTTCCTGATAAAGATGGTTTAACTCCAATTAGTACTCAACTTTCTACAGTTCGAGATACCTCGATTACATTAGGTGTTGTAGCAGTCATCATCTGGGTGGCATTTATGGTCACCGCAACAAGTAATGGAGTCAATCTCACCGATGGTTTAGATGGACTCGCATCAGGCGCGGCAGTCATGACATTTATCGCTTTCATTTTGATTGGAGTATGGGAGTTTGGTGAAAGCTGTGCCATTAATCCCGGGAGCAATTGTTATCAAGTTCGCGATCCACTCGACCTAGCTGTGCTGGCCGCTGCATTTGCAGGCTCATGCACTGGATTCCTCTGGTGGAATGCTTCCCCTGCCAAGATATTTATGGGCGATACCGGTTCACTCGCACTTGGAGCAGCCTTAGCCGGCATTGCGACATCTCTTCGAGTCGAACTTTTGTTGATCCCACTCGGCGGATTATTTGTAATTATTACGATGTCAGTTGTTCTGCAGGTGGGCTACTTCAAACTGACCGGCGGAAAACGACTATTCCGAATGGCCCCTCTGCAACATCACTTTGAGTTGTTGGGTTGGGGAGAGGTCACAATTGTTCTTCGCTTCTGGATTATTGCTGGTCTCTCTGTAGCACTAGGGCTTGGACTTTTCTATACCCAATGGATTGCAAGTTAACCTCAAAACCATGGCAGCTGATTTCTATAAATCTCTCTCTGAGAAGCGAATTGTAATTGCCGGTGCAGGTGTGACCGGATTACCTGTGGCTCACGCACTGCAAGACAGAGGCGCAGAAGTTTCATTTGCAGATGATCGAGTCACGACCGTAGAAGGGTTTACCGTAACTTTCCCAAAGAATATTAAGAGTGAAGATTTCGATGCCCTATTGGTTTCACCTGGCTGGCGCGAAGACCATCCCTTGATTCGCCTGGCCAAAAGTGAAGGTAAAGCAATTCTCAACGAAGTAGACCTAGCTTGGGCAATTAAGAATGAAATCAATCCAAGTCAAAAATGGTTGGCACTGACTGGCACAAATGGCAAGACAACAACAGTTGAGATGGTCGCACACATCTTTGCAACAGCGAGAGTAAACGGTATTGCCTGTGGCAACGTGGGGCGCACGGTAATCGAATCCGTTTTATCTCCAGAGAAATATGATGTTTTGATCCTCGAGCTCTCATCTTTTCAACTGCACTGGCTAGAAGATGCCGAATTTACCTCTGCTGCGTTACTTAATATTGCTGATGATCACATCGATTGGCATGGAAGCTTCGATGCCTATGCACAAGCCAAAATTTCAATTTTAGATAAATGTGTAACCGGAATCCTTAATGCCGATGATGGCGAAGTAGTATCTAGAACCGCACATTGGCGAGGGCGAAAGATTTTCTATAGCTTGGATACTCCCGCTCCGGGTGAAATCGGAATCGTAGAAGAACTCCTTGTTGATCGTGCATTTGTCGCAGACGTTCAGGAAGCAAAGGTATTCGCAGAGCTCACAGAAATCATTCCGACAGTCCCTCATCAGATCTCTAACGCCCTTGCAGCAGCCGGGCTTGCTTCGACCATTGGAATATCCCACGATGATATTCGTAATGCTCTCTCAACATTCAAATCAGGTGCCCACCGCATTGAAAGAGTCGGAGTATCTAATGAAGTGACGTGGATTGATGACTCAAAGGCCACCAATCCTCATGCAGCAGAAGCCTCGATTCTCGCCAATCTCTCAGTCATTTGGATTGCAGGAGGTTTAGCTAAGGGGGCGCAGATGGAGTCCTTAATAGAGCGAACCTCACCCCGCTTAAAAGCGGCAATTTTAATCGGCGCCGACCGCGACTTAATTGCGGCAGAGGTTAAAAAATTCAGGCCAGATTTGCCACTTTTTCTCATAGATCCACCCGTGAATTATCAACCGGGCGATACCTCAAATCAATTTATGGAATCAATTGTTGCCAAAGCCCAAGAATTAGCAACATCTGGTGATTCAGTTTTGCTTGCCCCTGCCTGCGCCTCTATGGATCAGTTTTTATCCTATGCCGATCGTGGAGATAGGTTCCAACAAGCAGTTAAGAAGGTAGTTCTCAGTGAACGATAAAAGAGCCAACGATAAAGTGAAGAGCAAATTCCTCGATCAACCAGTAAATCACTTCTACATGTTGATGGTAAGTACATCTATTTTGATTGTGCTTGGTCTGGTTATGGTCTTCTCTGCATCCTCAATTCATGCCATTGATACCAAGGGTTATGCTTTCGCAGTTGCACTTCGCCAATTTATCTTTCTACTTTTGGCAGTCCCGACCGCAATATATTTGGCGCGTCTTCCACTCGAAAAGTGGGAGCAGATAGCGAAGTTTGGATTAGTGATTTCGATAGTCCTAGTGGCAATTGTTCTTATCCCTGGCGTAGGAAAAGAAGTTAATGGAAATCGAAATTGGATCGATTTAAAGGTTATTGATATTCAGCCCGGCGAACTCACCAAGTTATTCCTTATTCTCTGGGCCAGTCTTTTACTCGCTCGAAAAGAACGCGCTCAAAAGATGCGCTTTAACGCAATCACTCTTATTGCTCCTGGATTTATCATCGTAATGGCATTCATTATGCGTGGTGGAGATCTCGGAACGACTTCAGTGATTGCGGCGATATTGGCCGGACTCCTCTTCGTCTCAGGTGTTGACTTAAAGAAGATGGGTTTAGTAACTGCAATTTTTAGTCTCGCCCTTGCGGTAGGGATTGCAACTTCGGATTACAGGCGTGCGCGTTTTCTAGTCTTTTTAAATCCTTTTGCACCAGAGGATTACAAAAGTTTTGGTTGGCAGCCGGCGCACAGCTTGCTTGGTTTAGCTAGTGGAGGAGTTTTTGGCGTTGGTTTAGGTGGCAGTCGTCAGAAGTGGGGCAACCTTCCTGAAGCTCATACCGACTTTATCTTTTCGGTCATTGGTGAAGAGCTTGGTTTAATTGGAACATGCGCTGTTCTGGTTTTAATTGGAACCTTGATTTACTCGATATTTAGAATCGCACTCAAGGCGAAAGACCCATTCTCTCGATATGCAACGGCAGGAATAGCGTGTTGGATCGGAATTCAAGCGATTCTCAATATCGGTACAGCGATAAGCGTGCTCCCAGTGGTCGGTGTAACTCTTCCACTCGTCTCGTATGGCGGTTCTGCCTTACTCACGACAATCTTTGCATTAGGTTTTGTAATTGGAGTTTCTTTGCGAGATAAAGAGGTTTCAAGGGAGCTCGTCCGCAGATTCAAAGATAAGTAGGGTGCGCAGGCAAATATGAAGATTCTTCTGGCAGGTGGGGGAACGGCAGGTCACATTGAGCCAGCTCTCGCTGTTGCGCGTTCGCTCCGTAAACTCGACCCTAGTTGCGAATTATTATTTCTTGGCAGTAAAGAGGGTTTAGAAACCCAACTCATACCAGCTGCAGGTTTTCAACTTTTTTTCATTCCAAAAGTAAGAGTGCCTCGCAAAGTTACTCCTGCTCTCTTGCTTGCTCCGCTTCAGCTTCTCCAGGCAATCAGCGCTTCAATGAAGGCCCTCTCTGGAGCAAATGTGGCGATAGGTTTTGGGGGATATATATCTGCACCTCTCTATATTGCGGCAAAGATTAAGAAGGTTCCGTTTCTTATCCATGAACAAAATGCAAAACCAGGAATAGCCAACCGCTTGGGTGCATATCTGACGCCACATGTTGCGCTCTCATATCGAATTAATTCAGGTGCTCTCAAGAAAGGCATCTTGACCGGTGTACCACTTCGCCAGGATGTATTAATTGCCCTCAAAGAAGCGTCGCAGGATTGGCAGGTGGCCCGCAAGCTTGCAAAGCAGCGAGTAGCAGCTAAATACCAGATAGATTCAGAGCTCCCATTGGTTTTTATCTTTGGAGGATCGCAAGGCTCGCAAGCGATCAACTCTGTTATTGCAGATTCTCGAACAATTCTTGCTCAAGAAATATTCTCTGTGATTCATGGAGTTGGAAAGAACAACCCACTTCCGGCAAGAGACTCTTCTTATGTAGCGCTGGATTACATCACCGAGATGGCTGATTTATATCTTGCATCCGATATCGTCATTGCTAGAAGCGGCGCGGTTACTTGCGCCGAGGTCGCAGCCCTAGCTCGCTTTGCGCTATTCATTCCGCTTCCGATAGGAAATGGCGAACAGGCCCTTAATGCAGCTCCACTCGTGGCCACTGGGAGAGCAGCGCTAGTTAAGCAGAGTGACTTTAGCGCAACGTGGCTCGAGGCCAATCTGAGTGCATTGCTCGAGCAAAGTCGCAACGCACCAATGGCGGGAGATAACAAGGCAATTGATGCGGCAGATAGACTCGCATCAATGATCGAGAAAATTGGTGTGGTGCGATGAAATCGCTCAATATGGATTCACTCCGAGGAAAGCGGATTCATTTTATCGGAATCGGCGGCTCTGGCATGAGCGGCCTGGCCCGCATCGCTCTAGATGATGGAATTTCAGTTTCAGGTTCAGATTCTAAAGATTCATCAGTTCTGGCAGCTCTAACTGCTTTAGGTGCAAGAGTTTCAACAACTCATAGCGCGACCAATTTGGCCAATGTTGATGTTGTTATTTTCTCTACTGCTATTTCCACGACTAATCCTGAGTATGTAGAGGCGGAAAGATTGGGACTTCCCTTGCTCACCCGGGCAAAAGCTCTAGCTCTCCTGATGGATGGCAAGATTAAAATTGCCGTTGCAGGCACACACGGAAAGACCACAACATCTTCGATGGCTACCGTTGCATTTCAAAGTTGCGGGGCAGACCCATCTTTTGCAATTGGTGGAAGCTTGACCGCATCTGGCGCTAATGCGCATCGCGGAACCGGAAAATTCTTTATCGCCGAAGCCGATGAATCAGATGGATCATTTATTGAATATCATCCTGATGCTGCAATTGTTACCAATATCGAACATGATCACGTCGATTTCTTTGCTACTCCAGAAGCTGTCACTCAAGCCTTCGCTGATTTCGCCATGACCATCCATGCAGATGGTGTACTTGTTTACTGCGCTGATGACCAAGGTTCCCGAGCGCTTGGTCAATCCTTAACACATTGCCGAACAATTTCATACGGTGTAACCGACGGCTCTGCGCTCATGATTGACCACATTGAACTTACTGCACAGGGATCAAGAGCCCGAGCACTCTGGAATTCGACAGTAGTGGGCTATCTAGAGCTCTCGGTACCTGGCCACCACAATCTTCTCAACGCAGCCGGTGCGCTAGCTTTAGGACTCACTCTCGAACTCAACCCAATGCTTTTACTCAATGGTCTAGCGAGTTTCAGGGGAGCCGGCAGAAGGTTCGAACTCAAATCCTCGCTTCACGGAATTCGAATCATCGATGATTACGGTCACCATCCAACAGAAATTTCTGTCACTCTCGATGCAGCACGGAGATATGCCGATACTGGTCGTGTCTTAGTTGTATTTCAGCCACATCGATACTCGCGAACAGAGGCATTCCTAGATGCTTTTGCCGTTGCACTTGATAAGGCTGATGATGTAACGCTGTTAGAAATATATGCAGCGAGTGAACAGCCTATTCCGGGAGTAAGTGCATCTCTGATCGTAGAAAAGATGAAGCACGGAACTTTTCTTCCGAACTTCGCTGAAGCAGCGGATCGGATTGTCGAGATAGCACGGCCTGGAGATGTAATTCTGACCCTAGGGGCAGGCGATGTTAACTCTCTCGCTGGCATCATCGCTGAGGGAATTAGTAAGAAAAATTCATGAATCTCTCTCGGCGTACACTTGTGGCATCGACAGTGATTGCACTCTTTAGTGCAGCTACATATCTCCTTGCTTGGTCACCCATATTTGAAGTATCAACCATTACCGTGAAAGGTAATCCTAAAGAAGTAGCTACTCAAGTAATTGTGAAAGCCTCAGATATTTCGGTGGGGGATAAGCTCTCTAGAATCGAACCACGTTCAATCGATAATCGTTTAGCAGAACTTAATTGGATAGAGAGCGCCGATCTCTCTCGCAATTGGATTAGCGGTGAAATCACTATTGTGGTCAAGCCCCGCGTTGCAGTGGGTCTATATAAAGGCAGAGCCCTCGATAGCTCAGGTGAAATCTTCGATCTTCCCGGAGATGCACCTAGCCAGCTACCAGTCGTCACAGCTGCATCGGCAGATCTCGGCCTTGAAGCAATTGAACTCTTCCGCGAACTCCCGTTATCGATCAGAGAGAATCTCATCTCGATTAGCGCCTCAAACCAATCCTCTATTTGGAGCGTTGAGATGCGCGAGAATCGCAGATTACTTGTCCAATGGGGCTCATTGAAAGAGCTCGCTCTCAAGGTCCGTGTATATAACGCTCTATTGGAGCTACCAGAAAATAAATCAGCGAAAAAGATTGATTTATCAGCCCCACATGCCCCTATTGTGAAATAAAAATAAGCGACTTCAAGAGAAAAAACCCTCTATCCGCGGTAGAGGTATTTATTCGTGTTGGTTTTTGATTAGAGCTCGTATAGGACATACCTTGCCTTCCATCAAAGCGATTAGAAATGTAACTCTCAAGAGAGGGTTGACACTTCTTAAGGAGGCTCCAGGTGGCTGCACCACAGAATTATCTTGCTGTTATTAAAGTTGTCGGTATCGGCGGCGGAGGTGTTAACGCAATCAACCGAATGATTGAGGTTGGTCTTAAGGGCGTTGAATTCATCGCTATTAATACTGATGCACAGCACCTGTTGATGAGCGATGCTGATGTAAAACTAGACATTGGTCGCGCTTCAACAAAAGGACTCGGAGCTGGTGCTGCACCTGAGAAGGGTCGTCAAGCTGCAATTGATCACACTGAAGAGATTGAAGAGATTCTTCGTGGCGCAGATATGGTCTTTGTAACTGCAGGTGAAGGTGGCGGAACAGGAACAGGCGGAGCTCCAATTGTTGCAAAGATTGCACGCGATCTTGGTGCGCTAACTATTGGTGTAGTTACTCGCCCCTTTTCATTTGAAGGAAAGATTAGAACTTCACAAGCTGATGAAGGAATCGCAGCACTTCGCGATCACGTAGATACTCTGATTGTTATTCCCAATGATCGTCTCCTTGCAATTTCTGATCGCAACATCACCGCATTAGATGCATTTAAAAGCGCTGATCAAGTACTCCTCTCTGGCGTACAGGGAATCACTGAGATAATTACTCAGCCCGGTCTAATCAACTTAGACTTTGCAGATGTTAAAGCAGTCATGACAGATGCTGGATCTGCGCTGATGGGTATCGGTTCAGCTCGTGGTGAGAACCGTGCGTCGCGAGCAGCCGAACTGGCTATCTCTAGCCCACTCTTGGAGGCCTCAATCGATGGCGCAATGGGAGTTCTGCTCTCAGTCGCCGGTGGTTCAGATCTGGGCCTCTTTGAAATTAACGAAGCATGCGAGTTGGTTCAGTCAGCTGCCCACCCTGATGCAAAAATCATTTTCGGAACCACCATTGATGACGCCCTCGGAGATGAAGTTCGAATCACCGTGATCGCTGCAGGTTTTGCGGGCGGTGAGCCAAAGAAAGTTGAGATGCCGGTAATTGATGCATCATCACTTTCAGGAGTTGCTGATCCGATTCCATCGAACGATCCACTCTCGGTTGCTCTAGATCTCGATGGTGGTACCGCGCGTAAGCGCATCACATTTGAAGATTTGGTTGCAGAAGATGAAATTGATGTCCCAGACTTTATGAAGTAGATCCAATCCATGCCATATCGCTTTACCAAACGCACCGGAGGCCATAGCCACGGTGCGTTTGCATCTCTCAACCTTGCTATGCATGTTGGTGATAGCGAAGAACTGGTGGCGCAAAATCGTTTGATTGCTGACAAGTTCTTTACTCCAGTTCAATACATGAACCAGGTTCATGGAAATCGAATAGCAATTATTGAAGAACAGAGCGATGATGCACCGACCGCCGATGCGCTTGTATCAGGAATCCCCGGAGTTACCTTGGCTGTCATGGTGGCTGATTGCATTCCGTTACTACTAATCTCGAAAGAAGTGGTGGGTGCAGTTCATGTTGGCCGTAAAGGGCTGATGAATTCAATTGCGCTGATAACTATAGAACTTATGAGAGATATGGGTGCTACCTCTATCCAGGCGGTAATGGGTCCTTCTATCTGTGGCCGGTGTTATGAAGTTTCAGCTGATATTTACCACGAAGTTATTGCCGCTCACCCAAGGTCAAAGTCTTCAACTACATCAGGAACTTTCGCTCTTGATTTACCTGCGGCATTACGTACTGTCCTGGAAGGCGAATCGATTCCGATAGTTGATGAATTCTCGTGCACAGTTGAAGATCCTGACCTCTTCTCTTATCGACGCGATGGGGTAACAGGAAGACAAGCTGGGTTAATCTGCATATGAACAAGCGGGAAGAAGATCTAGCTCTGGCACTTTCAAGTGTCGAAAGTGAAATAGCCCCTTATAGGCCAGAGTTGATAGTGGTAACTAAGACTTATCCAATGTCAGATGTCGAGATACTTCAGAAACTCGGAGTCCGTAATTTTGGTGAAAATCGTAATGAAGAGGGTCTCGCGAAAAGCTCGCAGGTCCGTGGACGTTGGCATTACCAAGGAGAAATTCAAGGAAAAAAACTGCGCAGCATTTCTTCTTGGGCACAGGTAATTCACTCTCTCGACTCACTCGACCATGCAAGTAAACTCAATCGAATCTTAGAGGAGAGCGATTTAAAGGTAGAGCTCTTTCTACAACTCTCACTTGATGGCAACCCGCAAAGGGGAGGGGTCGTATCGACTGAACTCATCTCTATAGCCGAAGCAGTATCTGAAATGGGCCACCTCACAATGCTAGGAATTATGTGTGTGCCACCTGCCGATGCCCCTGCCAAAGAAGCATTTATGGGAATTGCCGCATTTCATAAGCACTTCCTATCGCTCTTTCCGCGGTCGCCATACCTTTCAGCGGGAATGAGCGGTGATTACATGATCGCCCTTGAACATGGAGCGACACACATTCGCGTAGGTAGCAAAATCCTGGGCCAGCGCCAGTACGACTAGTAACCTTGCCCCATGTCGAGATCGCTAAATAAAGTCATGGGTTTTCTTGGGTTGGTAGATACCGAGGAAGATCAGCAAGCCATTGAGCCAGCGCGTACTCGCGAAGTATCGGCTCGTCCAACAAGCCGACGTGTTTCAGAGCAGACCGGCGTAACCCTTCTTGGTTCTCGCACACACGCGATAGAGCCACATGATCAACAAGTGGATGATGAGCGTCCTTCCTACAGCATCATTACTTTGCAACCACGCTCTTATTCGGAGGCTCGCAAAGTTGGAGAGCATTACCGTGAGGGTAACCCTGTAATTATCAATCTCGATGACATGGAAGAAGGCGAACGTAAGCGCCTCGTAGATTTTGCAAGTGGACTCGTCTTCGGTCTACATGGACGCATCGAGCGAATCAGTCTTAAAGTTTTCTTACTCTCACCAGCAAATGTAAGTGTGAGTAACGAAGAGAAGAGCGCGGCGCAAGCCAGTTTCTTCAATCAGAGCTGAACTTAAGTCATGCTGAAAGATCTCATTCTCCAGATCCTCACACTCTTTAAATGGGCGCTATTTCTCCGCATCATTATTGATTATGCGCGTATGTTTGCACGCAATTGGCGCCCCAACTCATTTGTGATTGCAATCTTCGAAGCTATCTACACAATTACCGAACCGGCGATGGCATATGTTCGACGTTTTGTTCCACCGTTGCGATTGGGCGGAGTAGCAATCGATTTATCCTTTATCGTCCTGATTATCGCAATAGATTTGTTACGCGGCTTGATCCGCGTCTTCCTCTAGTTGCGCCAAAAAGTTTACGATTTAGAGATAGTGAAAGTTAAACCGATTTCACTTTCACCCGTTGCAAGTGCTGGTTGGTGAAGAAAAGAAGTAGCAAGAACTTCCCGAGAGATATGCTCAACGCCTTGCGATACCGTCGCCACAAACTCCGGAAGCGCATTCCACTCAATTGCAATGCGATCTGAAATATCGAAACCATCACTCTTTCTGCGCTCTTGAATAGCACGAATAACCTCGCGAATATGGCCGGCAGCAATCAGCTCTGGCGTTAACGTCAAATCCAGAGCAACGCTCTCGCCATCATTGCTAGCAACCATCCAGCCGCTCTTTGGAACTTCAGTGATAACCAGATCATCTAGTTCTATTGCGTAACCCTCAAGGGTTACTGATTCGCCACGGCGAAGTCGGCCCACTAGCTCTGCTGGCTCACTCGCGTTAAGAAGTTTGGCAATATCTTGAACAGACTTTCCATATTTTGCGCCAAGAGTCTTGAAGTTAGCCTTTATCGAGATATCTACTAAATCTTCATCAGCATCTGCGATATCGGCGAGATCAATAACGTTGAGTTCGTCAGAGATTTGCTCACGCATCTCTGACGGAAGTGCTGACCAGCCCTGTGCTGAGATAAGTGCACGTTGTAAAGGCTGGCGAATCT
>CAEZSP010000008.1_pt1 | contig 25713 bp, 24 predicted proteins | sample 7263991 | NCBI WGS metagenome assembly CAEZSP01 (sample SAMEA6813780, study PRJEB35770) | uncultured Candidatus Planktophila sp. | biome: Freshwater; feature: Freshwater reservoir; material: water | place: Czech Republic | collected 2017-04-14 | depth 0.5m m | reverse complement strand
GCGTTGCACGTTTCCATAGTGTGAGCTTTGAAGGAATACCGCCCGGAAGATTGAAATCACCTAAGAGAATCACTTTTGTTGAATACTCGCGTTCAATTGCTTTTGCCCAACGAGATAACTTGAAAAGTTGGTAGATATTTACAAAAGGAATAAATGAGAGATGGGTGTTTATCACTGTCCAACCATTATCAAGAACTGCAGCAATTGCTACTCGTGGCTCATCCTTGACATATATCAGCGTCATCTTTCCTTTTTCATTACCGACCGCCAAAGGCATACCAAGTAATGACCGTCCCAACTCTAAACGCAACCAACTCTTTACAGGGACTTTTGAGATAATTGAGATGCCGTAATACCCACTCTCATTACTCTCACTAATGTTCTGCGCAGTGAAAACAACTTTCTCGTTGGGTTTTAACTTTCGCCATTTCACTCCGGGAGTTCCAGAAATTGCTGGCGCAAAGCCCCAATGCGCAGCACCGATAACTTGCGCAACATCACCAGATTGATTGCGGCTATTGGATCGCTCGAGATTGAAATCAACTTCTTGGAGGGCAATCACATCACTGGCCAAGCTTCGAACTGCGTCGGAGTAAGCGCGGTCCATGGGGGGCTTCAGGGGCTGGCCATGGAGGAAATTCCACGAAGTGATGCGCATGGCTTCAGAGTAGTAACCTCCACCCATGAGCGCGATTCCACAGAGACAGTCATTTATCGACCGCTCCAGCGAACTACGAGCAGATCCTGCAAAGCTCGATGAACTCTGGCAATCAGCGCTCATTATTGAGGTTGGTCAGGGACGAGTTCGCAGTAGCGAGAATGGTCTGACCTTTATCCCACCGATTGAAGCAATTGGCGGCGAGAGATATTTCTTAGGACTCAATCGCAAAGATAACCGCCCGTATTTTGCATGGGCATCAGGTGCAATTCTTAATGATGTCGCTGATTATCTAACACTACGCGAACTTGCCGGTTCACTCGGCCCACTTGAACTAGAAATCGCGATGCATGCAATCGCACTCGCTAATTGGCACGATGTTCATCCACATTGCGCGCGATGCGGAGCCACTACACATGTCGCACTTGGTGGAGCGGTTCGTATCTGCGATGTAGATGAGAGCCAACACCATCCGCGAACAGATGCGGCAGTTATTGTTCTTATCAAAGATAGCGAAGATCGAATTTTGCTTGGACACCAACCAGTCTGGCCCGAAGGGCGTTTCTCAACTTTTGCAGGATTTCTTGAACCAGGTGAAACTTTTGAGCAATGCGTATCGCGTGAATCATTTGAAGAAGCTGGCGTTACTCTCAAAGAGATTAAATATTTGGGATCACAACCGTGGCCGTTTCCGGCGAGCATCATGATTGCCTTTGAAGCGATTACAGATAAACCAGAAGAAGCACGCCCAGATGGCGAAGAGATCACAGAAGTTAAATGGTTCTCTCGCGCCGAATTAAAAGCAGCAACACAAGATGGCACTTTACTTTTGCCGCCATCAGTCAGTGTTGCTAGACGAATGATTGAAGGTTGGCTCGGCGAAAAAGCAGTTGGCGGAGAGACGTGGCGTTAGATCCCGATGAGATTCTCGGCGCGCTCGATGATGATCAACGCGCAGTTGCCTTAGCTACTCGCGGGCCTATCTGCGTTATTGCTGGCGCCGGAACCGGAAAAACTCGCGCAATCACCCATCGCATTGCATATGCCGCAGCTATCGGAACAATGGATCCGCAGAAAGTCTTGGCGCTCACCTTTACCGCGCGCGCAGCGGGTGAAATGCGAGCCCGGTTACGTTCTTTGGGTGTTCCAACAGTAGCTGCCCGCACACTTCACTCTGCAGCCCTTAAGCAATTGCTCTTCTTCTGGCCCACAGTATTCGGCGGTCGCACCCCTGACCTGATTACATCAAAAAGTGGCTTTATTACAGAGGCTATTCGTCGCGCCGGGCTCACTTCTTCACTATCGATAACCAATCGAGAGCTAATGAGAGATATCGCATCTGAGATTGAATGGGCAAAAGTTTCAGAGGTAGCACCAGAGGATTTCCTCAATGAAATTTCGCAACGCGTAACAAAGCCACGGGTAAATGCTGAACAACTTGTGCAGCTCTATGTTGCCTACGAATCAATTAAGAAACAAGAACTCGCTATCGATTTTGAAGATGTGTTATTGCTCTGTGCTGCAATGGTGGAAGAAGAGCGGGAAGTTCGCGAGAGAATTCAAAACCAATATCGTTATTTCACAATCGATGAGTACCAGGATGTTTCACCTGTACAACAGAGATTGATAAATGCATGGCTCGGAACCCGTAACGATATCTGTGTTGTCGGTGATCCTGCTCAAACTATTTATTCATTCGCTGGTGCGACCCCAGTTTTTCTCAATACATTTACGCAACGCTTTCCAGATGCAGAGGTGATTCGCCTCAGTACTGGTTACCGCTCAACTCCTGAGATTACCTTTGCTGCCAACTCATTACTTCGCTCGGGTTCGATGGGGCAAGAACTCACTGCAATCAATGGCCATGGAAGCAAACCATTGGTGCAGGGCTTTAAGGATGAGAGCGCAGAGATTGCTGGAGTATCGCGCGAGATAAATGAACTACTTGCTGCAGGTACTGAACCGCAAGAGATTGCAATTCTGGCTCGAACAAATAACCAACTCAAAGCGATGGAACGTGAATTCATCCGTGAGGCGATTCCGTATCAAGTTCGTAATACCGAACGTTTCTTCGATCGCACTGATGTTCGCGATTTCCTTAAGCATGTTCGTCAAGCATCGGTGATTCCGAGCGAAGGCAGCGAATGGATCGATGAGCTACGTTCGATTGCACAGCCTTTTCTTACCGGCGAATCAATCGACGGTATTGCAGCTCTGCTTCATTTAGGGCGTGAACTCGATAGCGACCCGCAATTTCAGCCAAAATCGCTGCGCGGATATCTGCGTGAAGTCGAAGATCGTGTCTCTCAAAATAATCCGCCTACGATGCCGGTAATCACTCTGGCCACTCTGCATGCCGCCAAAGGCCTTGAATGGGAACGCGTATTTTTAATTGGAGCAAGCGAAGGAATCTTGCCGCTTACCAATTCAGCAACGCTCACAGATGCCATACTCGCTGAAGAACGCCGCCTCTTTTACGTTGGAATGACGCGGGCCAAGGCTGATCTTCACATCTCATATAGGGGTGAACCTTCACGATTTATACGCGAGGCTGCCCTCAGCGGTATTTAATTACCCCCCATTTAATTACCTTGCGAGTAACTACCGCTATCCCTTACCCTTATCACTCACCAACCGGTGAACCAGTATCGTCAATAAGTAATTGAGAAAGGGATGAAGCTAATGAGCCTAGTAAGCCTTAACTCCATCACAGCAGAAGCTTCACGCTCTGCTGCTTTCTCATGCGCTAATACAGCTTCTACAACTCATACAGCCAAGCACGCCCACAAGCATGCTTGGCCCACAGCAACGAAGTCAGCGTTCTACGCCAACTTTTATGCAGTGGATGAGGCCACAGGAGCAATAATCGGATAACCGATATCGCCCCACAAGGCCTTTAAATCCACTACGGATTTGAGGGTCTTTTTTATTTCCCAAATAAAAACTAAAAAGAAAAGTAAAAACAAAAAAGAAAAAGAGAATGAGAGGAGAGGACCATGACAGTTCTCTACAGCGAACTACAGGTAGCAGGATGGGCAGAGACAGGCGATCGGATCGGACTCGATGATGTTACATATCGCGCCGATAACGATAAGGCCTTCACGCTCCCGTGCCATATCGCCGACCCTGAAATCTTTTTCGCAGACTCAGATTTAGAGATCAATGCCGCTAAGTCACTCTGTGCGCCATGCCCAATGCGAAGTGCCTGCCTTGAAGGTGCGCTCTCTCGCCAAGAGCCATGTGGCGTTTGGGGAGGCGAACTCTTCGAAGATGGCCAAGTGGTCGCGCGCAAGCGTCGTCCTGGTCGCCCACCTCGTGAGGTTGAGAAATCTGGCAATGAGGTTGCGGCTTGATTTATCCTCCGATTAAAGAGCTCTCGCGTAGCTGAAGCTATGCGAGAGCTCTTTCTCGTTTGTTAAGGGCTCCTTTAGACAGCCAGTTTAGGAATTCGACTAGCTAGGAATTCGACTTGTTAGAAATTCAACTGGTGATGCCTTGGGTGGGTTCGATTAACATTGGCCAATGTCAAGACTACGTCGCACTGTTGCAGCGACAATCGCTCTTGCTTTAACAATGACAGTGAATTATTCACTTACTCCTGTTGCTCAAGCAGTTAATCCGTGTCCCAATACAAATGCGCTCAACGGAATTTCTGGACTCGTCCTCTGGCTCAGAGCAGATTGCGTGAGCGGGTCAGCAAATGATCCAGCCGATAACAGCACAGTAACAACATGGAGTGACCAATCTGGATCTGGAAATAACGCGACTGCTTCTGGAACACCAACTTTTCAAAGCGACAGCGCCAACCTGATTAACTCTCAACCAGTCATAAGTTTCAACGGGTCATCAACTTTTAGCAGTATAGATATCAGAGCGGCGACTCGTCCAAACTTAACAATCTTCACTGTCCATAAAGCTCGTGGTACAGGTAGCCGTGAAGGTATCTGGGGCGTTGATAACGGCGGATGGGATCGCTTCTTCCTGGTTCGATGGTCAGGAGATAACGGAATTGTCTCTGCAGGTGGCGCCGTTGATGTAGCTGGTACCGGAGTTATCGGAACACCAACTCTCATAACTACGCTCTTGCGACATGGGGTGAGTAATGAATCGAAGGTTTACGTTAACGGCGCTCTCACATCATCATTGACTGATGGCAGCGATCCCAACAACGCCTACACCAACTTGTTGATTGGCTCAGGTGGCTCAGGACTTAACTTCACGGGAGATATTGCTGAGGTAATTATCTTCAATCAGGCGCTCACAGTCTCTAATATGCAAACAGTCAACGGGTATCTCAAACCTAAATACAATCTCAATGTCTCATCAAGTAACCTTCCGGTGGTGGATTCAACTCCACCGACCTTTACTTCAACCAATGCCTTTACAGTCGCCGAGAACACCACTACCGCATCTACAGTGGCGACAATCAAATCCTCTGAATCTGCCACCATCACAATCTCATCGGGGGCAGATGCATCTTTATTTAACATTGTTTATGTAGATTCAATTACGGCATCCATTAGATTTAAAGCAGCGCCAGACTTTGAAGCCCCGGCAGATAACGGCGCCAATAACGTCTATGACTTAACGCTCACAGCGACAGACCCTGCCGGAAATGCCGGGACTCAAGCCATCACAATAACGGTCAGCGATCTCACTGATACATCGAGCATTTCATCGTTAACGTTAAGCGGTTCGGCTTCTTACGGCCGGGCTGTAACCATTACAGCGGCCGTTACCGTTCCAGCACGAGTCACTTTTAGAGTGAGAAACTTCCGAATTCCTGGATGTATTAGCAAGTTAACTTCTGGAACTTCACCAAACATTACAGTGACGTGTTCTTGGAAACCTTCCATCCGTGGTTCTGCATCGATAACTGCCACTGCAGTTCCAACTGGTGCTGGGATTAGTTCAACCACCGCTACTATTGCAAACGTGCTAATCGGTAACAGAAGTGGTTCGCGTTAAGAAATGTTTAAGAGAATCATCGGCCTGGCGCGGGCTTCGCACTTTGGCCCCACAGTGCTGGTTACTTCGATCAGTTTTTTCTTTGCCCAATTGTTCTGGTGGGAAGGTCCATCAATTCTTATTGCCTTCGCTGTCTTTACTGGGCAACTTGTAGTCGGGTGGAGCAACGACCTCATCGATTACCAAGATGATTTAACTCATAAGCGTTTGAAGAAACCACTTGTGGCAGGGCTTATAACTCCTAAGTGCTTAATGAGTTGGTTACGCGTAATGGTTCCAATCGCACTTATTACCAATCTCTTCGGACCGCTTGGCTTAATTGGTGGCGGGTTATCTCTTTTTGCAATTGGTTGGGCGGTTGCCTACAACTTCTACTTTAAATTTACTGTTCTCTCACCGCTCCCATATGCAATTGCTTTTGGGGCGCTACCTTCCTGCATGGCGCTATCGAAAGATTATGCGCCACCAATATGGATGTGGCTTGGGGGAGCGCTCTTGGGCGTCGCGGCACATTTCATTAACGTCATTAAAGATATAGATCAAGACCGCGCTAGTGGAATTAACGGTTTGCCCCAGAGATGTGGGAAACGCACCTCTATCGCTATTGCCGTCCTCATGATTGCACTTGCTATCGCTTTGGTGCTTCTCTCAGATTTAGCGCTACCTGCCGTTGCTCCCTGATTTATCTCGAAGATTTATCTCGGAAAACCTGACAACCACATAATGGATGTTGAGTAATTGAATAAATCTGAGGCTGATGTAGCTTCTGAAGATTCACTGTAGTGACCTGCGCAATTGGCCAAGACTTCGCTGAAATGGATGATGAAAGCCTAATGGAGTCGATGTATTGCAGAATCTGTGATGCTGCCAACGATGCGATGAAGTGGGCGCCCACCATTGCAATTTCAGGGGTATGAGTGAGTGCAATCCGATCGGTAGATGAATAGCCCACACGATCAATTTGATTGAGATCGGCACAACGCAAGCATGGCGAGATACCGGGCAATACCAGCGGCCCCATTGTTATTTGATCAGCGAGGGGGGATTGGATGACAAAGTGTGCTTGTCCAGCAGTCAACCAATCAATCAAATCTTCAATATCTACCGGCCCGCTATGAATGATCAGCTTTGCCTGCTTTGCTGCACCGTCACCCTTATCCCTTAAATGATTAGCGCTTCGATCAAGCGGGAAGAGTGAAATTGCTCGTCGGTGAGATTGCAGGTGTCCATAAAAGTTCATCGCATACTCTTTTGATGTAATAGTAGATGTCCCAATATCAGTGTCACTGATGGTTGATTTATCAGAGTGATCAATATATTCAACGAGTGATACTCCACTTGCCAATAGCAAAGAATGCAAAAGTGTGGCAATCCGATTGCGCCCACTAATATGAACTCGCACCTCAGCACGCGCTGCCAGAATATTGGCGCCTTCATCTTCACCTAATGTGATTGCAGCTTCGCTCCATTCGCATTGCAAAAGTTCTGGTTCGCATCGATTACGTAATTGCCCCGCAGCCAGGTCTCTCTCAACTATTTCATTGAGATATCTAGGGGGAAGAGCGATCTCGTGTCGACCTTGAGTGAGAAGATCAGCTGCAGCTAGTGATCTGATCAGTTGCTCAATCGCTTGGTGATCTGAGCTCGGTACATTGAGAAATGGATCACGCCCCTGGGCCATTGCAATAATCGCTGTGCGATGAAATGCGGAAGCAATGAGGACGTTCTGGTTGGCCCGTCCTATGCGATAAGCACCGCCAACTGCCGGTGAGAGTGAAAGCCCGCGACGCAGGCCGAACCCTCTTCTAGTTTGGTTAGCTGAATTTTCCATACCGGCGATAGTGCAGGTATGGGCGATCGCCGGCAGAAAATGGCCGACATGCCTGTGGCTAAGTGTGTGAGCCGCTTACCTTGAGTGAGAAAAGAAGAACCCCGCGCATTATCTTTCGAATTCTCTCGAGATTTTTCTCGATTTTTCGAAAAATGCGCGGGGTCCTACTACGTATGGGTTTAAACTTTTAAAGAAACTACTGGTTAAGAAACTACTGGGCCTTACCGAGGATACGGTTGACCTTAGTTCCGCATACTGGGCAGATGCCCTGTGCCATGCGGCGACCTGAATCTGAGACCTTTACAGTTCCCTCGAAGTCACGCTTCTCTTTGCACTTAACGCAGTAAGCGTCACCCTTATATGTCTCTACATCTGCCATGATTGCCTCCAATCGGCGTAACCGAGTTGTGCGGTCACGCGTATTGGTTGAAACCATACTCTCACTCACGCTCAAAAGGGTGAAATAGGCGAGAATTCACGCCTGAGTGTTGGGCTTACTTACGGAGCTTTTTGAGCTCAACTGGGTCTGCCAGGGCTCTCTCAGCCGCCTCATACCCATCTAGATAGGCGCTAGCGAGCTCAGAATCCTCAAATCGAGCCAAGATCTCCGTGAACTCGGCCCCGTGGTCGTGGTGGCGTAGATGAATAGCTTCGTGGAAGAGAACGTAGTCAAGGGCGTAAGAGGGGGCCAGTGCAAGGCGATCTGAGATTCGAATCGTTCTATCGACCGTCGTGCATGATCCCCAGCGCTCGCGCATTGGACGCCAAGTTACCGAAAGAGGGCGCTCGGTAATCTCTGGAGCAAGTTCGCTCAACAATTGATCGATTCGAATCGCAAGTTCTGACTCTTGCGGGGTCTTTGCTGCCTCTCGAGCGCGAATAATTGCAATTAGCTCTGGCACAACCTGACTCTCCTCAGCTTTGCTCATGCGAGCTGGGATAGAAATTACGATTCGACCACCTTGGCGGTAGGCAGAGCTCGATTTTTTGCGACGAGTAGAGCGGATGACCAGAATCTCTCCTTCGGTTATTCCAGGGAGAGTCAGATCTTCATCCAGTGGCAGGTCGTTATTTAGGGAGTCATCCATCACGCAAACTCTATTGCCCGAAAACCCTCGTAGCTAGTTGCACACACGGTCATTTCGTCGTACTTTGCGCATACGAAGTCCCCGGATAACCGTTCGATATCTGCAAGGGGAAGGCAGATATTGAAATGTGGCCCCGGGGGCTTCGCTTTTTTTGAACGGCCTTTTATCTGGGGCTAGCCCAGCATCCCGCTGAGATCATCAGGAATCTCAGTCGATGCCAGGAAGAGATCGGGTGCGAGTAGCTCGGTTGCGCTAGGAAGAATTCCAGACCAAATGTTATCTCGCGCTGCAATATCTTTTGCGGCGCGCACGTGGTTCCAAAAGGCGCTCGCCTCTCTCGATAACTTTGGAGAAACTTCTAACCCCAACATTGTTTTAAAGAGTTGCTGCGCTGGCGCACTTGTTGCACGTGTACGACGTTGTATTTCACGAAGCGCAGTAATTGCGGGTAAGCGATCTCCGGCTGCAAGCGTTGCAACATCATCAGCCCAACCGTCAACGAGAGCTAATACTGTTTCAAGTTTTGATAGCGCAGCGCGTTGTACTGGAGTTTCTTCAGGTGTGAAGATTCCGGCATCGAGAGCGATAGATATTTCATTTGCGCCGTTACTCATCGCTTCTTCTGCTTGGCGTTGAATTGCTTCGAGATCAATTTTGATTCCGGCGCCGTATTCAACAATGGCGCTACGAATGTAAGAAACTATCCATGGATTATGTTCGAAGAGACGAGCAATCGCGCCTTCACGAAGTGCATGAAAGAGATAGATCTCTGACTTAGCAATCTCAGTATCAGCCCCCCAAAGATCAATGTTTTCAGGGATTAATAAGGGGCGAGCAGGTTCAAGAATTGGTAGCCCTGCATCATGTGCACCTACTGCAGATGCCGAGATTGCACCGATTGCCTGTCCTAATTGTGTGGCAATCATCGAACCAATAAAGCTCTTCATAAGGCCAGCGATTGCGGCGACCGGTATTGGTGATTCTTGAGCCTCGTTATCTCCGCTCATCGCATCATCCAATAGACGCGAAATTGCAGCGGCCAGACCGGCGGCAAGTGGCTCCATAGTTGCTTGCCATCCAGGAAGGGTCGCATCAATCCAATCAAGTCGACTTGTTGCACGAGGCGCGCTAGAAGAAGTAGCAGGAAATTGCGTCGCTTCGTTGAGCCAGATATCTGCAATCTCACAGGCGTTGTTGATTGCAGTGAGATCTTTTGTGCCCAATGGCTGTGAACCTTGCGCCACCGTAAATTTCTTTGCCACATCACGAACCGTCGCAAGTGGTAGTGCTTCAACTTTTCCATCTGGTGCTGCACCGAATCCAGGTATTCCAAGCCCTGCTAATCCGCTACTAATTCCGAGTTGATCAAATTGCGCTTTAATCTGTTCTTGCATCTGGCGCATCATCGCTTCTAAATTTTCGCGATTCTGATTCTCATTAGGGTCATCGGGGTCGTTCGGAGTAAAACCAAATCCCGCCATGACCGACTCCTTCTTCTAAGATTTTTCTGTCTGGGAGCTATAACAGTGAAAAGAGGCACTTTCTTCCCGCTACGACTACTCTAATTCTATGCATGTAAGCACCCTCACCGCCTCTTCTCCAGCCTTTACCGCCCTCATTTGGTGGCTTGTGCCTCTGGCTGGAGTAATTGGCGCCTTGGTCTACATCCTCTGGGTTTCAAAGTTTAAGAGAAAATTTGAAAAAGGAACCTCTCGCTCTGTCAATCAATTCGAACGCTTTCAAAATTCATTCCGGGATGGCATAGAACGAGATAATGAACCCAAGAGTTAGTAACCTGCGTTTCGCGCGGGCGCCGCGCAGTTTCACCTACTTCTTTATAACCTGCATAGCACTTGCTCTATTGGCCCCAATGAACTTTGTAATCATTACACCTGGCAATCCATCTCCGCTCTTTCCCAAGATTCTCAGCATCTCCCAGTCAACTGGTGTTAAGCAAGTGAAGAGCTACCCTGCCAATGGCCAGCTCTATCTCTTAACAATTCTTGTTACTAATCCCGATACCCGCGTACTCGGTGCAGCGATTTCGGGCTGTTGGGTCTGGGGTGATTGTGTAGTAGTGCCGCGCTCTGCGATTTATCAAGAAGATACAAGTACTGAAAAGGAAATTAAAGCAAGCAAGAAAGAGATGGATACTTCACAGAGCATTGCCTTAACGGCTGCTCGTGGTCAATTAGCAAAGAGATTTCCTGAAGTAGATCTATCGCAGGTGAGTGATTCAACAGTAAAAGTTTCACTTAAAAATACAGGGGGACCGAGCGGTGGATTAATTTTCGCTCTCGGAATAGTTGAACTCTTTACCCCGACAGATATTTTGCAGGGGCGCAAAATTGCCGGTACCGGCACCATCTCGGCCAACGGTGAAGTCGGTCCAATCGGAGGCATTGTCGAGAAAATCATCGGGGCAAAGAAAGTCGGCGCCGAGCTTCTCTTTATATCTAAGGCCAACTGTGACGAGCTGCCCGAGTCGGTAGAAGGCATCTCGGTAATCGCCGTGGAGACCCTAGATCAGGTGGTTTCCTTTCTTGTGAACGATTCACAGGAAAGTGAGCAGGCAAATTCTGCAGGAATTCAAGGGTGCGCTAGCGTACGCGCATGAATAGAAATCGTGCCCCCCTCGCAATAACCGCTGGTCTGCTCGCAGTAATTGGAGCCATCATCGTCTCCTTCAGCGGTTACTACATTGATTGGCTCTGGTTTAAGTCGGTTGATTTCACCAGCGTCTGGACAACAGTTCTCACAACTCGCATCCAACTATTTCTCATCGTCGGATTGTTGACTGCAACAATCATCTCTCTCAATATCTTCTTCGCCTATAAGCGTCGCCCCTTCTATGTACCAACTGCAATCGAACTCAATGGCGTCGAGCGCTTACGTGCTCAAATCGAACCTTTTCTTCGCTATGTTTTCATCGGTCTCTTCGTTGCAATCACTTACTTTGCAGGAACATCAGGAACTCTCTTCTGGCGCGAATATCTTCTCTTTAGAAACTCAACTGATTTCGGCGTTAAAGATCCGCAATTTAATATGGATATCTCATTCTTCGCATTCAAGTTGCCTCTTATTCAGGCGTTGATTGGCTGGACAATCTCAGCGCTCGTTCTCGCCGCAATCACAACTCTCTTTGTTCATTACATGTACGGCGGTATCCGTCCACAAGCGCCATCAGATCGAACTACTGTGGCAGCGCGTGTTCAACTTTCGATCCTCTTCGGTCTTATCGTTCTAGTTAAGGCAGTTGCTTATTGGGTCGACCGTTATGCCTTGGTTCTGAAAGAGAATCGCTTGATTACCGGTGCAACTTATTCTGATGTCAATGCGCTACTACCTGCCAAAGCAATTCTCTCTGGCATTGCGCTCATCTGTGCACTGCTTTTCTTTGCCAATATTTTCCGCCGCTCTTTGATTCTGCCAGCTGCTGGTACAGCCCTGATGGTCATCTCATCAGTGCTTATTGCCGGTATCTATCCTGCCGCGATTCAACAGTTCCAGGTAAAGCCCTCTGAATCATCAAAGGAAGCCCCATTTATTCAGCGTAATATCGATGCTACCCGCGTTGCATACGGAATCGATGGTGTAGATGTTCAGGATTACGATGCCGCTCTGACGACAACTTCAAAAGAGTTGGCTCGTGATTCAGTCAATATCAACAATATTCGTTTGATGGATCCAAACGTTCTTTCATCAACATTCCGTCAATTACAGCAGATCAAGCCGTACTACGCATTCTCTGAATCACTCGATATCGATCGCTATGAAGTAAATGGCGTCAGTCGCGATGCAGTCGTAGCTGTCCGTGAACTCAATATCGATGGAAATCCAAGTCGAAACTGGATCAATGATCACCTTGTATATACACACGGTTTCGGTTTTGTAGCAGCATATGGAAATACCGTAGATGCCGATGGAAAGCCAAACTTCCTAGTCGGCGATCTCCCACCAACAAAGGGTCTCGGTGAATTCCAGCCACGTGTTTACTTCGGTGAGAATGCCCCTGAATATTCAATTATTGGTGGCTCAACAGATGGTGAGCCAGTTGAATTCGATTACCCAGATGATTCATCGACAAGCGGACAGAAGAATTACACCTATACAGGTGAAGGAGGCGTTCCAGTTGGAGGATTCCTCAATAAGTTGCTCTTTGCCGTGCAGTATCAAGAGCAGCGCATTCTTCTCTCTAACCTCATCAATAAAGATTCAAAGATTCTCTATAACCGTTCCCCACGCGAACGTGTAGCAAAAGTTGCGCCATGGATGACTCTCGATGGAGATCCATACCCAGCAATTGTTGATGGCAAGATCAAGTGGATTATCGATGGTTATACAACGAGCGCTGGATACCCTTATGCACAGCGCACAACACTCGCTGATGCAACAAGCGATGCACTCACTGCAGCATCTTCTGCAATCACCGTGCAGGGAAATCAGAGCGTTAACTACATCCGTAACTCTGTAAAAGCAACGGTTGACGCCTATAACGGTACGGTCACTCTCTATCAATGGGATGAGAAAGATCCAGTTCTAAAGACTTGGATGAAGGCTTTCCCAAATACCGTTACCGCCAAGAGTGAGATTTCAAAAGATCTTATGAAGCATCTTCGCTATCCTGAAGATATCTTCCGAGTTCAGCGCGATGTTTTGAGTTCTTATCACGTCAAGAGCGCAGCAGCGTTCTACGGCGGACAGGATTTCTGGCGTATTCCTCGTGATCCATCAACTTTCGGTGCAAATGCTGGAGCTCAACCTCCGTATTACTTGACAATGAAGTTGCCTAACGAAAGCAAAGCTTCATTCTCACTTACTACTCCATTCGTTCCACGTGGAAGTCGCGAGAACCTTTCAGCATTTGCAGTTGTAAATTCTGATCCAGGTCCTGATTACGGAAAGATGACAGTGCTACAGCTTCCTCGTAGTACTAACATTCCTGGTCCATCACAGATTGCATCTAACTTTGAAGCAAAGCCAGAAGTCGCAAATGCGCTCTCACTCTTGCGTCAAGGTGGATCTGATGTTGTTCTCGGAAATCTGCTGACACTTCCTGTCGGCGGAGGTCTCTTATACGTGCAACCGGTTTATGTACGAGCAACATCTAACGATGCTGCTTATCCATTGCTACAGAAGGTTCTCGTCTCATTCGGTGATGTCATCGGATTTGATAGTTCTCTTAAGGGAGCACTCGATCAAGTCTTCGGTGCAGGTGCAGGAAATGCTTCAACTGGTACTGCGCCAATCACAACCGATAGCTCTGCAGATCTTTCAACTGCACTCGCTGCCGCAAGACAAGCGTTGGCAGATGGACAGACCGCACTTGCGAAGGGCGATTTCGCAGCATACGGTCGAGCACAAGATCGCTTGAAGGCAGCTATTGCAGCTGCTATTGCAGCGCAGGCTCGAACTAAGTAACTCTGCAATTCTTTAACGCATAAAGAGCACCGCATAGATTCTTCTCACCAAGAAGCTATGCGGTGCTCTTTGCTATGCGATAGATGAGATAAATCAGCGATTTGGTGATGTGCTCGCTCTCCGCCTAGAATACGAATACCGACGCGGGGTGGAGCAGCTCGGTAGCTCGCTGGGCTCATAACCCAGAGGTCGTAGGTTCAAATCCTGCCCCCGCTACTACACGCTAGATTGCACAGGTAACTAGTAAGGCCAATGGTCGCTCATATGGGCGGCCATTCGCTATTCTCCTGACTTATGAGACCCACAATAGGTGGAGAGCGCCTCAACCGATCTGCTGGTTACGCCCTCCATGTGATGACTGCCAGCGGCGCAGCTGCAGGACTCTTGGCGTTGCAAGCCGTTATCGATGGCAATGTTCGCGCAGCTCTTCTCTGGTTGCTCCTGTGCCAGGTACTTGATGGGTTAGATGGTCCAATCGCTCGTCGCATCGATGTTGTCTTTCATGCACCTCGAGTCGATGGATATGTTCTTGATTTAATCGTTGATTACTTAACCTGCGTTGTCGTGCCAGTAGCTCTGATGGTGAGACTTAATATGTTGCCGGCAGAGTTTCAAACACTTATTGCAGCGATGGTGCTGCTCTTATCAGCGCTCTGGTTTGCTCGTACAGATATAGAGACAGAAGATCATTGGTTCAATGGTTTTCCTGCGATTTGGAATCTTGCCGTGCCAACTTTTCTTATTTTAGATTTGTCGCAGCGAACAACGGCAATTGTGACTGTTTTTCTCGCTATTTCTCAGCTAACAAATGTAAAGTTCCCACATCTTGTTCGTGTGGTGAAATGGCGACTCTTTACTCTGCCATTTGCCTTTATTTATACGCTCAATCTCTTCGTCTTGTCATGGAACTATTCGAACGAGACCGGAGTTGAGAACTCAACGCTATCGCTTGTCATCATGATTGCCTTCCCGATATATATCGGGTTAATTTCAATTAAGCGTACGCTATTTAGCGAATCCGAAGAGAGTTAGAAACTACAAATAAGCTACTGAGAGCCATTGCTGCAGCTGCATACATCGGTGACATTAATCCCATTGCAGCGATTGGAATCCCAATCGCATTGTAAGAAAATGCCCAACCAAGATTTAATTTAATGGTGCGCAAAGTTTTCCGTGATAGATCGAGAGATTGCACAGCTCCCATCAATTGTGGGCGCATCAAAGTGATATCTGCGGTGGCTATAGCTGTATCTGTGCCGGTTCCCATTGCAATACTGAGATCAGCTTGCGCAAGTGCAGCCGCATCATTGATTCCATCGCCTATAACCAAAACGCGATGACCGCTCTCTTGTAGCTGGCGCACCTTTTCAATCTTTCCTTCAGGAGTTACCCCGGCAACGATGTGATCTGACGCTATACCTACCTGTGCGGCAATCTTCTCGGCAGCGTCAAGGTGATCACCAGTGACCAACCAGCTAGAGATACCTTTATAGCCAAGTGCTTCAATAGTTTCGCGTGCATCGCTGCGCACTTGATCACCTGCGATAAAGAGGGCTACTGCTACTCCATCAACTGCAAGTAGCGCTGCGCTATCGCCACTGCTCTTTGCCCGTGCAATCGCTTCAATAAGGACTGGATCCAAGGCAGTGGTGCTATGTGCAACCGATTCTGGGGATCCGATGATTACGATGAAAGTCTTATCGAAAGCAGAGACACGTCCGGCAACTCCTGCCCCTGGCGTCTGCATAAAGTCGGTGACAGTTAATTTCTGCGCTGAGTGCGAGATGCAATAATCAACAATTGCTTCTGCAAAGGGATGAGTGTTTGCACTCTCTAAAGCCATCGCTAAAGAGAGAACATTCTTCTCTGTCAGTATCTGCGCATAACTAGCGCCAAGTGGTTTCTGTGCTGAAACTGGAATCAAAGTTTCTGAAACCCTCATTACTCCAGAAGTTAGAGTGCCAGTCTTATCAAAAATTGCTGTATCAATTTCACGAGAAATTTCTAAGACTCGGGGATTACGAAGAACAATGCCACGTAGAGCCCCGCGCCCAGATGCGACGAGAAGAGCGACTGGTGTAGCTAATCCCAACGCACAAGGACAGGCGATTACAAGAACTGTTATTGCAGTTGATATTGAGAAGGTTAGTGATTTATCTTGACTGAAATACCAGAACGCAAAAGTTGCGATTGCGAGCAGGGTTACTGTTGGTACGAAGATTGAAGCGATGCGATCGGCACTTCGCTGTATCGGGGATTTTGATCCTTGGGCAGTAACGACCATAGATGTAATTCGGGCTACCTCGGTATCGCTACCGACACGAGTTGCCCGCACAATGATTCTGCCGTTGTGATTAATTGCTGATCCAATTACTCGTGCGCCAGGCTTTACATCTATTGGTAGTGATTCCCCAGTGATGAGTGAGTTATCAACGGTAGATGAACCTGAAATCACTATGCCATCAGTTGCAATGCGTGAACCCGGCGCCACGATGAATTCATCGCCAATTTGTAAATGCGAAATTGGGATGGTGACTTCAAGTCCGCTTCGAAGGACATTTACTTCTTTCTCACCCAGCGCCAGCAAGGTAGAGAGCGCGCTAGCTGCAGATCGCTTTGCGCGAGCTTCAAGATAACGCCCAAGAATTACAAAGAGAAGTACTCCAGCTGCTACCTCCGTGTAAATATCACCAGTATTTGTCCAGGTAGCATAAATTGACCAAGAGTACGCAGCGATAGATCCGAGAGAAATCAGAGAATCCATTGTCGGATGAAAGAAGTTTCGTAGCGCGGCGCGATGTATCGGCCAAGCTACAAATAGGATAAGAGGCGTTGTGAGGGTGAGAGCAAGCCATGCTGCAAAGTTATGTTCGTAATGTGGCGGCAATGCAATGTTATAGGTAGTAAAAACATCAGTGAGCCATGTACCTATTGGTTCATGCCAGCTCATCGCCATTGAGATTGTTATTGCAGGGATTGCAAAAATCATCGCAAAAATCAGAGCTCGGGCGGCACCCTTGCGATGAAGTGCCGGATCGCTCTGATCTGCTAATAATGTGGCGCTGTAGCCAGCAGATTTAATCGCCTTGATAATTACCTCTGCTTTGATTTCTACAGAGGTAAGTATGTGAACAGTTTCAGAGGCGAAGTTCACTGATGCTTTCACGCCTTCAATCTCATTAAGGGTTCGCTCAATTGAATTCACACACGATGAACAAGTCATGCCCGATACAGCATATGTCTGTGAAATCAGAGTTTGCGAAGTGAGCTCCATCGGGTTATCTACCCACTCCAGCATTTAGCGCTGAAACTACATACATATGCAGCTCAGCATTTGTAGAAAGTCCGTTACCGCCATGAGGACCAGGTAGACCTGCTGTATTTGAGAAAACACCACCTGCTTCAGTAACTATCAAATCAAGGGCTGCCATATCCCAGAGAGCAAGCTCAGGTTCGACTGCAACTTCGAGAGCGCCTTCTGCAACCAACATATGCGACCAGAAATCTCCATAGCCGCGAGTTCTCCACGCTTGCTTCAAGAGGTTATTAAAGGCAGGCAACATTTCACCCCACCCTTGAAAATCAGAGTACGAGATAGATGCATCTTCAATCTTTGCTATATCTGAAACGTGAATCCGTTTTGTATCTTCATGATTAACAGTGACGAATGCGCCTCCGCCTAGATGTGCCGACCATCGGCGAAAGAGCGCCGGTGCGCTGACAACGCTAACAATTGTCGATTGAGATCCGTCAGTTGCTCTTTCAACAAGGGCAATAAGAGTTGCCCACGTTGGTACACCACGGAGAAAATTCTTTGTGCCATCAATTGGATCAATTACCCAGTAGCGATTTCGTTCTGCGCCTTCATTACCAAACTCTTCACCGACAATTCCATCATCAGGTCGATGCGCACCCAATAAAGCGCGGATCGCCTCCTCTGCTGATTTATCTGCATCGGTTACAGGGGTGTTATCTGGTTTGGTAGAAACAGCAAGGTCGATTGCTTGATAGCGCTTTAAAGTAATGGCATCCGCCGCATCTGCCAGGCGATGTGCCAAGGTGAGATCTTCGCCGTGGCTCCAAGGCCCGTGATTCTCTCTCTGATTACTGCTCTGGCTCATAGCTTGATTCTATTGAACTCTTAACATCTAGGAGTGAGCGAAGACTTTCTAAACGTAAAGTTCGCTCTTCAACATGCTCGGGCTCAGCCAGGATCCAGGTATTAAGTGCGCATGATTCTTCTGCATGCGAACAGTGGGACATACAGGTTGCGGCTGCTTGCGCTAAATCGGGGAAGGCTTCAACGATATCTCGCGGGTTGCGATGTGCCAGACCGAAAGCGCGGATTCCGGGGGTATCGATAATCCAACCTCCAATAGGAAGCTCTAGAGCAATCGCACTCGATGATGTGTGGCGCCCACGCCCTGTCACATCATTAACGACGCCAGTCATGCGATCAGCATCAGGTACCAAATCGTTGATGAGCGTTGATTTACCAACTCCCGAGTGACCCACCAAAACAGAGACTTTATCTTTTAAGAGCGCTGCAATTGCCGCAACTTCAACGTCGCGATTGGTTGTAGCAGCTGAAGTGGTGACGATATCAACCCCAAGGGCTGCATACCGCTCCATAAACTCAGGAATCGGTGCAACATCAATTTTGGTGACAACAATAATTGGATGAATTTTCTCAATGAAGGCGCTGACCAGAAAGCGATCTATAAGCCCTCGACGAGGTTCAGGGTTGGCAGAAGCAACAACAATTATCAGTTGATCAATATTTGCAACGATAGTTCTTTCGAGTTTTGCTGCATCATCAACGGTGCGACTGAGCGAATTCTTGCGATCGTTTACTTTGACAATTCGAGCAAGGGTTCCATCATTACCAGATACATCTCCAACAATTTCAACAGAATCTCCTACAACAACAGATTTCGGACCAAGTTCACGAGCTTTCATGGCGATTACAAATTGTCCGGTGGAATCTCCGAGTGAATGCCCTGTGGATTCTGCCCCCTGAATAACACAGCCAGAACGACCACGATCAACTGAAATTACAAGAGCTGTTGAAGATGAGCTATGCGAAGGGCGATCTTTGCTGCGGCGACGAGTTGTGCGCGTTGGACGTATTCGCACATCAGATTCATCGTATTCGCGAGGCGCCATGAATTACCGATTACCTTCTAGTGCATAGTTCCAGAGAGCCGGAAAATCGGTGAGGGTTTTTCTCGTTGTCGCAATATTTTCTACGTTAATGCCTTCAACAACCAGCCCAATAACAGCGCCAGCAGTAGCTAATCGGTGATCTTCGTAGGTGTGAAAAGTTCCTTGATGTAAAGGCTTCGGATTAATGCGTAATGAATCTGCATCATCAGTGACATCGCCACCCAAACCATTTAACTCTGTGCATAGCGCCAATAAACGATCGGTTTCGTGCAGACGTAAGTGGCCGATTCCACGCAGGTGCGAAGGAGAAACTGCCAGCGCTGCCAGCGCTGCAATTGATGGAGTTAGCTCTCCAACATCATGAAGATCAATATCAATTCCGTGAATCGCGGAGCCACCATTAAATTTTACGCCGCCTGCTACGAATTCAACAGTTGCACCCATCTGGGTGAGTATCTGACGTAACTGATCTCCAGGCTGTGTTGTTTGGCGTGGCCAATCTGCAATCGTGATTGATCCGCCACAGACCATCGCTAGAGAGATAAATGGAGCAGCGTTAGATAAATCTGGTTCGATTGTGAGATCAACTCCATGGAGCGCGGAAGGTTCAACGCGCCACGTCTGCGCCTGTTCGTCGACGGTGACCGTTGCACCGAATTGTCGCAACATCGCGACAGTCATTTCAATGTGAGGCATTGATGGAAGTGCGCCACCTGAGTGCTTGACGGTGATTCCCTTAAGAGTGCTTGGTGCAATGAGAAGGAGTGCAGATAAAAATTGACTCGATGAAGATGCATCAATTGTTAACTCTCCACCTGTGATGGCACCCTTTGAGCGCATCACCATCGGAAGCGAATAACGACCTTCGTGACTGATTGAGATACCGAGCTCTTCGAGAGCTTTAATTACTGGCCCCAGTGGTCTCTCATAACTACGTGGGTCACCATCAAATGTGATGTCGCCATTTGCAAGGCCAGCCAATGGTGGAAGAAAACGCATGACTGTGCCGGCGTTACCGACATCTATCTTTGCTGGGCCAGTTAATTTTCCTGGTGAGGTTGGGGGAGTAACAACCCAATGATCGCCTTTATCAATGATCGAAACGCCCATCGCCTGAAGCCCTGCAGACATCAGCTCTGAATCGCGCGAAACCAATGGCTTACGCAGAACTGAAGGTGAGTTGGCTTGGGCTGCCAGAATTAGTGCGCGGTTGGTCACTGACTTTGAACCAGGAATTTCAATCGTTGCCTCAACTGGATGGGCGCCGCGAAATGGCGCGGGCCAAAGCGGATGCGTTGAAGTCATGGTGTAAGTCTACCCATTGCATAGGATTGCCCGTATGTGTGGCAGATATGCGATGGCAACGGGCGCAGAGGAGATAGTCGATTTCTTTAAACTCGATAGCAATGCTGATGCGCCATCACTTCCACTTAATTGGAATGTTGCGCCCACCAACGAGATCTACATCATTAAGGAGAAGGGCCAAGTAAGACCCGAGTTGGCCACTGCTTCTTGGGGAATGATCGCTCCCTGGCAGAAGAGCCTGACAGATGCTCGTAGTTCACAGTCACATGCCATCAATGCACGAAGCGAATCAATTCATGAGAAGCCAACTTTTCGCGATGCATTTAGAAGAACGCGTTGTCTGATTCCGGTGACCGGTTACTACGAGTGGGCGACCGCTCTTGGTGATTATCCGCCGAAGCAACCTTTCTACATCACAAGTGAAAGCGGAGCACCACTTTCGATTGCGGGAATTTGGAGTTCGTGGATCTCTGAAACCGGCGAGGTTATTGAGAGCGCATCAATAATCACTCGTGAAGCGGTCGCGCAATTGGTTGATATTCACTCTCGCATGCCAGTAATGATGGGCCCCGAGAAATGGGGAGATTGGCTCGACAGTGAAAATCGCGATATTGAATTCTTGCGTTCGTTAATGCAGAGCTCAGCTCCTGCGGCGGGGTTGGTTGCCAGGCCTGTTTCGCCTCGCGTCAATCTGGTAGCCAATAACGGCGCAGAACTAATTAAGGAGATCAAGCTTGGCTCTCCTGAGACACTTTTCTAAAGCAGCGCTAGGATAGAAACGATGACATCGAAGGATTTACTTCTCGAAAGCGCCGCTGATCGCAACGTGCGCTTCGAACGTGATGCCCTCGCATTTACTGATCAGCTCTATGCAGCCGCTCTTCGCTATACCAAGAACCCAGAAGATGCCCGCGATTTAGTGCAAGATACATATCTCAAAGCTTTTACCTCCTTCCATCAATTTGAAGAGGGAACTAATTTGCGTGCTTGGTTATACCGAGTTCTTACGACGACCTTTATTAATAGTTACCGCAAGGGTCAACGCCAACCGCAGATTTCCCAGGGCGAGCTTGAAGATTGGCAATTAGAGAAGGCGCAATCACATACAAGCGACCTCGGAAAATCTGCAGAGGTTGAAGCTCTCGAAAAACTTCCTGATAGCGATATCAAGAGAGCGCTACAAGAAATTCATGAAGATTTCCGGATGGTTGTATATCTCGCTGATGTTGAAGGCTTTTCATATAAAGAGATTGCTGAAATCGTCGGCGCACCTGCTGGCACCGTTATGTCACGCCTGCATAGAGGACGTAAGCAATTGCGCGAAAAGCTTGCAGATTACGCGCGCGAATTGGGCTATCAAGTGTCTCCCGATAAAGAGAAGGGAGAGAACAAATGAGCTTTATAGAAATTCACTGTAGCGATGTGCTCTCATCCGTTATCTTCATCATCGAGGATCAGATTCAAGAGCTTCCACGTGCTAGTGAAATTGAAACCCATATCGCACAATGTCTACCTTGCCAGAGCGAAGTCGCTCACGAGCGAGCCATGCATGATTTATTGCAGAGCACGCTGCGTAGAACATGCAATGAGAAGGCGCCGGAAGACTTACATGATCTAATTGCAGCACAGCTTCGGGCACAGTCCACCGGTACAAGTGAAGTTATAACCCAATTCAGCATGACTGAAATTTCAATTGAAATAGATGAGTTCGGCAATGTTGAACATCGCGAAATTCAGATTGAGCAGACTCGTATTCAGCACTTTAACGATTTAGATTCAGATAAATAGGCGAATCATGAAACCGGTAGAAGAAGTCTTAGGCACAGTTGGTTTTGCGACTATGAGTGTCAGGCCAGGTGATACCGCTCTAGCGATGGGTTTATCTGAGCTACCCGTTGTTGCCACATCGCATCTGCTTCATATTATGGAGAGCGCTACCGTTGCAGCCCTGAGCGAGTATTTAGATAACGGCGAAACAACTTACTTACTCTCGACCACGATTGATCTAGAAGGCTCTGCCCAAGTTGGCGATGAGCTTCGCGCCAGTGCCAGATGTATCGAAATAGAAGGTCGTGAAATAGTTTTTGCTTGTGATGTTTATGAAGGTGAGCGCCATATTGCGCAAGGGGAAATAAAGAGAGCGACAGTGGAGCGAGTAACTTTCCTCGCCCGCACTGCCGCTCAATCCGTAATTAACTCCTGAATTTTACTTCCAGCTAGATTACTTCTTGGTGGCCCAGAAGATTTCTGCAATCTCATCAATCTTTGCGATCAATGAATCTGCAACTGCAACATCTTGAGTTCCCTTTGTTCCGGCAGCTCCAGCTAGCTTGGTTGCATCGTTAAAGAGTGTGTGCAACTGTGGGTATGCCTCGAAGTGAGGAGCCTTAAAGTAATCTGTCCAAAGAACCCAAAGGTGTTCCTTAACAGCATGTGAGCGCTCTTCTTTGATTGCAACAGAGCGTGAACGGAAATCAGCATCGGTATTAGCTGCATATTTCTCCATGCAAGCCTTTACTGAGAGCGCTTCAATGCGTGCCTGTGCTGGGTCGTAGACTCCACAAGGAAGATCGCAGTGAGCGAGGACGGTGGTCTTAGGTGCAAAAACTGCTTCAAATATATTTCTCATAAAGCCAAGATTAGTGCAGTAATAGGTGGCTCGCATATCTCGTCTAGACCTCGCCTAGGATTGCCATATGGGTCGAAGCGCTATGGGCAGAAGATACGCAACCGTGCTCGTTGAGGGCCGTTCGATGTTGCCCACATATTCACCTGGCGATTGGTTGATGGCGCGGTGGGGTAGTTACCGCCTTAGTACCAGCACTAACTGGTCAGCCTGGATCCTTCGCAGTTCCACAGTCAAAGTCGGCGATGTAGTTGTCATCGAAAGACCGGAACAACCTGGCGTTAAGTATGTGAAGCGAATCTCTGAGATTAAAGGTGATAGCAATCAAATATTTGTATTAAGCGATAACCCCGAAGGAACAGATTCTCGCCAATGGGGTTGGTTGCCCGCGATATCAATCGTTGCAAAGATAACTGGACGCGTTAAGCGCGCTCGTTAACATTCTCTTACTCAAGAATTAGCGCGTAAAGGCCTCTTGCAACAAAGCCTTCATCTCTTCTTCGTGCAAGTGATGGCTACCGGTGGCAGGAGATGCTGTTGAACGACGTGAAACCAAGCGGAAGATTCGGCTATCAATTGCACGTCCACCATGTGCTTCAGAGGTACGAAGTGCGATATGTGACCATGGACCTTGATTTGCTGGTTCATCTTGCACCCAGAGCAGAGTCGCATTCGGATGCTTTGCAGCCTCTTCGCGCATCTGATCGATTGGAAGTGGATAGAGAAGTTCAACACGAACAATCGCTGTTGAGTGTTCTCCTAACTTTTCTCGCTCTGCAACGAGATCGTGATAAATCTTTCCTGAACAGAAAATCAGACGAGTTGCATTTGCAACTTTATCGTCACCAATCACAGGGCGGAATGTTCCACTTGTGAAATCACTTAGCTGTGATGCAGCAGCGCGGAGGCGCAACATCGACTTAGGTGTGAAGACAATCATTGGACGCCGTGTTGGATTTGCAATGTGCCAACGCAATAAGTGGAAATAAGAGGCTGGTGAGGAAGGCTGCGCAACAGTCATATTGTTTTCAGCGCAGAGCTGTAAGTAACGTTCAATTCGCGCTGAAGAGTGATCTGGTCCTTGGCCTTCATATCCGTGTGGAAGTAGAAGGACAACTGAAGAACGCTCGCCCCACTTCTGTAGAGCTGATGAGATGAATTCATCGACAACAGTTTGGGCTCCGTTAGAGAAGTCACCAAACTGGCCTTCCCACATAACGAGAGCCTCTGGGCGGACTACTGAATATCCGTATTCAAAGCCCATCGCAGCGTATTCGCTGAGAAGTGAGTCAATAACGAAAAATTGATTCTCATCGCTAATCATCGAACGAAGCGGTGTCCATTCGTTGGCGTTCTCAGCATCAATTATGACTGCATGGCGGTTAGAGAATGTTCCTCGTCGTGAATCTTGTCCCGCAACACGAATTGGGTGACCATCTTTAAGAATCGAACCAAATGCCAGGAGCTCGCCCATAGACCAATCGATTGTTCCATCATTGAGCATCTCTGGACGCTTCGCCAACTGTGGCGCCATCTTAGGATGAAGATTAAATCCTTCAGGTGTTGCAACTTGTGTAGCTGCAATTTCGCGAGCAAGTGATTCAGTGATTGCTGTCTGAATCGCTTCAGCAGCCGGAGCAACAGGAGCCTTAAAGTTTGGATCGTGCTCTGGCTCGTGATTTGCAACGGATGCAAATACAGCCTCAAGTTCTGCCTGATATTCAGCTTGTACTTGCTCAGCCTCTTGCGGAGTAATGTCACCACGACCTACAAGTGCTTCTGAGTACAGAGTACGAGTTGTGCGCTTAGCGCCAATGAGCTTGTACATAAGTGGCTGAGTGAAACTTGGCTCGTCACCTTCGTTATGGCCGCGACGTCGGTAGCAGACCATATCGATGACAACATCCTTATTAAACTTCTGGCGATACTCAAAAGCTAAATGAGCAACACGAACACAAGCCTCAGGGTCATCTCCATTAACGTGGAAGACCGGCGCTTCAATTAACTTCGCAACATCTGTTGAGTAACGAGATGTACGCGATGCATGTGGCGCAGTGGTAAATCCAACTTGGTTATTGATAACAATGTGAATTGTGCCGCCAGTGCGATAACCGGCTAGACCTGAAAGTTGTAGAACTTCCATATTGACACCTTGACCCGCAAAAGATGCATCTCCATGCAACAAGATAGGCAGAACAGAGTAAGCACCCTTATTGTTAAGACGATCCTGCTTGGCGCGAACAATGCCTTCTAGTACTGGGTTTACAGCTTCGAGGTGAGACGGATTAGCGGCAAGATAAATCTTGGTCTGCGCACCAGAGGCTGCAGTAAATACACCTTCGGTACCGAGGTGATACTTCACATCGCCAGAGCCGTGCACTTCATTCTCGGCATAGTGACCCTGGAACTCTTGGAAGATCTGGCCGTAGGACTTGCCAGCGATATTTGCCAACATATTAAGGCGTCCGCGGTGCGGCATTCCGATACAGACTTCATCAAGTCCGTTCTCTGCAGCTGCAGAAACAATTGCATCGGTAAGTGGAATAACAGATTCGCCACCTTCAAGTGAGAAGCGCTTCTGTCCGACGAACTTGGTCTGCAAAAATGATTCGAAAGCTTCGGCGCTATTGAGCTTACGCAAGATACGTAG
>CAEZSP010000007.1_pt1 | contig 26425 bp, 25 predicted proteins | sample 7263991 | NCBI WGS metagenome assembly CAEZSP01 (sample SAMEA6813780, study PRJEB35770) | uncultured Candidatus Planktophila sp. | biome: Freshwater; feature: Freshwater reservoir; material: water | place: Czech Republic | collected 2017-04-14 | depth 0.5m m | reverse complement strand
CTGTACGTTCTTCTAGATCTGGATCAAGAATGATCATGAGTTCATAGTGACGCATGTGTTAACCCGACCTCCTCTGGACTAAGACGGCCACGGGATTTCCGTGACAGGAGGGTTAAAAGCCCTATCGATAAGGCCGGATGGCCTCTTTCTAGGGAGGTTAAGGGTAACTCGAGCTAGTCGATAAGAGAAATTCGCCTGCTGGGAAGCGCTCATTCCTCTTATGCCTGCGGGCAAGGGCAACTGCCAGAGCTATCGAGGCGAATATCCGAATCAGGGTAAATGTCGCATATGCCTTAACTGGCAGACCGAAGGCTGCCCCGGTCAAAGAGGCCAGGTGTTGCCAGATTGCAATGTGATAACCGATTTCGGCGATCTGCCATCCCCAGAACCACGGTAGGTCGCGCTTATCTTTCAAGGCGAGAAGCGCGAGAGGTACTAACCATAAAACATATTGCGGCGAATAAACCTTGCTCACTGCCATCATCGCGATAAAAATATAGAGCGCGCTTTCAGATAAAGGAAGTGTCTGCTTTGTTTGAAGTAAAAATATAGCAATCGCTGAAATCGCGATGAGGACTGCCAATATTGAAAGGTAATTGATATTGGCAAGATCAACTCCTAAAACAGAGAAGGCATACCAAATCGAACCCCAATCAGCTTTGCGATTGAGATTAAGTTCGTAGAAGCGCCACCATCCTTGCGGTGTGGTTAGCGCAAACGGGATATTTATGGCAACAAATATTGCAAGGGTGAGAGCGATATACCTAACTCCGCCACGAATGTCATGACGGCGCAGATAAATTATTGCGATTGGTAATAGTAGAAAGATTGGAAAGAACTTTGTCGCAATTGATATTGCTAACGCAACTGCACTCAAGGTTTCACGTTTTCGATCAAACCAATAAATGGAAAGTAACATCGTGACAATCGCCCAGAGATCCCAGTTGATAAAGAGCGCTGCTATACCAGTTGGTGCAATTGCATAGAGATACGAAAGATCGGGGCGGATTCGATAGAGAATAAAAGCAGATGCAATAAAGAGAAGTCCGATCAGAAAGATGTTTATTCGAAAATATGTAATGGGGCTATCGGTCGATATCTGGGCAGTTGCCCACATGATTACGCCCTGTAAGACCGGATATTCAGCTGCTTCTTCATTGCCTGAAAATGCCCATTGGCCTTGCCCAAAAGCTCTTTCGCTAAATAGAGCCGGTAAATCTGAATAACAGGCATGAATATATTGATCTGGACCTACAAAATTGTTATCTTCGCAATGGTTGAATTTAAAGTATGAGAGCGCTGTTGCAAGTATTGCAAGTGCAATCACTACACGAACAGTCAGGCGCATTCTTTGCGAGCTACTTATTTCTTCTTAGGTGTTTGTACGCCACCATCGGTATACACAATCGGATCGAGCCCACCGATATTTGAAGGTGCAGGGAATTCAGTGATGGGTTCTCCTCTTAGCGCGCCCTTCATAAATGCCGTCCAGATTCGCGCAGGGAAAGATCCACCGGTAACTGATGTTAATCCACCGATTCCGTTAAGGGATTCTGATGCGCTATCTCTAAAGAGTGCAACGGAAGCTGCGAGCTCGGGGGTGTATGCACTAAACCAAGCTGATGCATTGGATTGAGAAGTACCAGTCTTGCCTGCTGCTGGGCGGCCAAGTGCGAGCGCTGCCGCACCTGTTCCGCCGTTAACGACAGATTTAAGGGCGTACGTTAAATCTGCAGCAACCTCTGCGCTAAATGCTTCGCGGGTCTCTGGCTTTCCCTCATAGAGAATTCCTTTATTTGGACCTGCTACTGATGCAATCAGGTAAGGCTTTGCATAGATTCCATTAGCGGCAAAAGTTGCGTAAGAGTTAGCGACATCGATTACATGTGGGCTTGCTACACCCAATGAAACTGAAGGTGTTGGAATCATTGCAACACTCTCTGGAATTCCGGCACGCCGCGCTACATCTACAACCTTATCCAGCCCTGCTTTCATGCCAAGTGGAACATAAACAGTATTGATTGAGTGTTGTGTGGCATTGAGAAGATCGGTCTGTCCCCAACCTTCATCGCCATAATTTTTCACAATGTATGGGCGACCTAGGTCATCAAAGGTCTGTGGTGAATCACCATTCCACATTGAAGTAAGCGGAATACCTGCCTCGAGCGCTGCGATAAGCGCAAAGGGCTTAAAAGTAGAGCCTGCCAGCGCAATAGATTGCGTTGCATCATTGAGTTGTCGGACTACATAATCTTTTCCACCATACATAGAGATGATTTCTCCAGTGCCAGGGCGAATTGCTACAAGTCCGATATGAAGATTTTCTGGTGCATCTTTTGGAGATAGCTTATTAACTGCATCGACTGCAGAGGTCTGTGCTTTCTGCACGATGGTGGTTTTAATAACATATCCGCCGACCATTAACTGTTCGTTAGAGAAGCCAAGCTTGCTCAACTCTTTAAGCGCTGCATCAATAATGTAGCCCTTTGGACCGCTGAGCGAACCACCAGCGGTGCGAGGTGCAATTACTGGCAACTTAGCTGCAACAGCTTCCTCTTCGGTAATCCATTTCTGGTCCAACATTCCTTGGATGACATATTTAAAGCGCGCTTCGATGCGCGCTGGGTTGTCGCCGCCGAGCGCTGGGTCATAAAGCCCAGGAGATCGCAAGATGCTGGCAATTACCGCTGATTGCGAAATTGATAATTGATTGGCGTTGCGATTGAAATATTGCTGCGCGGCAGTTTGAACGCCATATGACCCGCGGCCAAAATAAATAGTATTGAGGTAATTTTCGAGAATCTGATCTTTCGTCATCGCGTTCTCAAGCTTGAGCGCAATAACTAACTCTTTTACCTTGCGCTGAATACTGCGTTCTGGTGTAAGAAAAGCGGTCTTGGCATATTGCTGTGTGATTGTTGAGCCACCACGGCCTTTTCCGAAGGTAAGAACATTGTCTGCAACAGCCGAAATTAATCCCGTAACGCTAAATGCGCGATTGGAATAAAAGTTCTTATCTTCGGCAGCCATCACTGCATAACGAAGGCGTAATGGAATTTTTGCGAGCGGCAAAATCTGGCGATTCTGTGCACCAATGCGACCAATCTCTTGACCATTTGAATACTGAATAACGGTTGCTTGGCTATTTACATATGCATTGGGATCTGGAATATCAACTGTGAACCAGGCCAGAGCAAAGAGGGTTGAACCTGCAACAAATCCAAAGCCGCCCAAGAAGATTGCAGCGCGCAAGAGTCTGCGTCTTAGTGCGACTATCGCAGAGGATTTCTTTTTACTCACGAGCCAAGGTTACCGCTGAAGTCCTCATCTTCGAGTGTCCGTTGGCGACGAGGCGGCTTTCGGACTCTTCCATCTCCTAATAAGAACGAGGTACAGAGGTGATTCCATGAACAATCACGACATACTTCAACGATATAGACGGCAAACTCACCGAACTCTTTCTCTAATTCAATGAGTTCCTCAGGAGTTTTAATTCTTCCTGAGAACTGTCCAAGTTGATCGCCGAAGATATATCTGATTTCAACCAGGCGATCTTTTTTGCAGACCGGACAATTTCGCCCAGCTTTCTCACCATGATATTTCGCAGCTCGCATGAGATATGGATCGGCATCGCAGGCATCGACGACACCTTTAAAGAGATTAAGCAGGGTGGCGCGTTTATCGAGTGAATAATCGATGAATCCTCGCGCTGTTCTCACCTGTGAAGCCATAAAGAGAAGAATAATCCCCTTTCTTTAACTACGCTTCTCTTGTGCAGATGCGTAGCTCGGCCTTCTGGCAACTCATGGGTGATTCGAAACTGCGACGACTCTTGCGCCTGCGATGGATGGGGCAATTTACCGACGGCATTTTTCAATCTGCTTTGGCATCTTTCATTCTCTTCTCACCGGAAAGACAAGCCTCTGCTCTCAATGCGGCGTTGGCCTTTGCTGTTGTTCTTCTTCCGTATTCACTCATCGGACCGATGGTCGGAACAGTGCTAGATCGCTTCTCACGACAACGTGCCATTCTCTTTGCAAACCTTGCTCGCGCAACGACACTTTTATTTATTGCACTACTTATTTATCAAGGGCGTACCGGGCTTGAACTCACCATCTTGGTCCTTGTTGCATTCGGTGTAAATCGCCTGATTCTCGCTGGTTTATCTGCCGGGTTGCCACTCTTTGCACCGCCCAACAAACTTATTGAATCAAATGCGCTGGCAGTAACAGCGGGTTCTGTCGCAGTTGTTTTAGGTGGTGGCATCGGGCTATTTATTAGACGACTCACTGACGGAGCTGCAACAGCCGATCACGCAGATTCAATTTTGATTTTAACTGCTGCTTGCGGATATCTCATCGCTGCCTTCTTCGCCGCGATATTGAAGAAATTAGAAATCGGACCATTACCGCACGAGATGGTCAAAGGTTCCATAAAACAAGGATTTGTTGAGGTGCGTGAAGGGTTTCGTTTTCTACAAGATCATGCCGATGCTGCCCGCGGAATCTTCGCAGTTGCTATTCATCGCGGCGGAATCACGGCGTTGACTTTGACTGCGTTATTGCTTGAGCGAAACACATTTAACGATCCTGCTGATAGCGCTGCAGGATTAGCGGGATTAAGTGTTGCGCTCTCCTTTGCTGCTATTGGATTTACAATCGGCGCCATTGTTGCTCCGATAGGTGTAAGACGCATGGGCCGCCATCGCTGGATGCGACTATCACTCTTTATCGCATCTCTCGGTTCACTCGTTCTAGTTATTGATAGAACACAGATACATCTCATCGTCACCGCATTTATCACTGGGTTATTTGGCCAAAGCCTTAAAGTGACAAATGACGCCTTAGTACAAGTAAAGATAAGTGATGAGTTCCGCGGTCGCGTCTTTGCCGTCTATGACGTTCTAGTAAATGGATCAATCGTAAGTTGCTCGCTTGTTGCCGCGCTTTTATTGCCTCAGAGCGGTGACTCTTGGTTGGTTCCTCTTATTATTGCTATCGGTTATGCACTCGTTGCAATTATTGCCATGCGACCAAGTAAATTCTTCTTAAAAAATTAATTTTGCGCAGGCGGACGGCGCGAACGATCGCGATTTATCCACCATTGCATCAGCTCTTGCTCTGCTCGCTCTTTTCCTAATGGACCATTTTCCATGCGGAGTTCCATTAAGAAATCTAGCGCCTTTCCCACTTCAGCTCCAGGCTTGATATCAAGAAGTGCCATGACTTCGGCGCCATCTAGATCTGGGCGAATTTTAGATAACTCTTCCTGCTCCATAAGCGTTGCAATACGCGCCTCTAAGCTGTCGTAAATGCGCGATAAGCGTTCAGCTTTCTTAGCGTTTCGGGTCGTGCAATCAGCACGAGTAAGTAGGTGCAGGTGTGTCAGTAACTCTCCAGCATCGCGCACATAACGCCTCACCGCAGAATCGGTCCATTCACCTTCGCCATAACCGTGGAAGCGAAGATGAAGCGCTACTAGCGTCTCGACCGCTTCGATAGTTTCATTATCAAAGCGCAACTCTTTTAAGCGCTTCTTAGCAAGACGTGCGCCTACTACTTCGTGGTGGTGGAAAGAAACTCCTCCACCGGGAATCAAATTGCGAGTCTTCGGTTTACCGATATCGTGCAACAACGCCGCAAGCCGGAGAATTAGATTGGCGCCTCCTAGGCGATCTTCTTGTGCAATTGCTTGTTCAAGTACCGTTATTGAATGTTCGTAGACATCTTTATGGTGATGATGTTCGTCAACCTCTAGTTGCAATTGTGGAATTTCAGGCAGGATCATTTCAGCCAGGCCTGTTTCAACCAAAATTGTAATTCCGGTGCGCGGTGCCGGCGATAACAATAACTTTACAAACTCATCGCGTATGCGTTCGGATGAAATTATTGAGATACGGCCTGCCATCTCTTTCATAGCAGTTACAACTTCTTCATCTAAAGAAAAATCAAGTTGGGATGCAAACCGGGCAGCACGCATCATGCGCAGCGGATCGTCACTAAATGATTGTTCAGCACTTGCTGGTGTTCTAATTATCTTCTTCGCTAAATCATCAATTCCATTAAATGGATCGATAAATTCTGGAACTTCACTTGTTAACTCGAGCGCCATCGCATTTATTGTAAAATCGCGTCGCGATAAATCTCCATCTATTGAATCACCGTACTCAACATCTGGGTTGCGAGAATCTTCTTCATATTTTTCGCTGCGATAAGTTGTTACTTCAACTGTTGTGTCACCGCGTTTTCCAGCAACTGTTCCAAATGCGATTCCGGTATCCCAAATATTTTCAGCCCAACCTTTAAGAATTTTCTTCGTCTCGAGTGGATGTGCATCGGTAGTAAAGTCGAGATCATTTCCAAGGCGACCTAAAATTGCGTCGCGTACTGGTCCACCTACGAGGGCGAGTTTGAAGCCTTTCGCTTTAAATGCGGTCGCGAGCGAGCTGGCCAGCGGTGCCCGCTCAACCAGTGTTTGCAGCGCAAGCTCGCGCCCCAAATTGATCTTCTCGTTGCTCACAATAGATAAGCCTAGTCGCGTACTCTTACTCCATGACCCCGGCACCTGGTGCGGGCAGCGAAGTTCCGAAGAAAAAGCGTAGGCGTAAGCGCCCTACGAATCGCGCCCCACAGAATTCTCCCTCATCGCTCGAGGGCGCACGCAGCAATAACACCAACGGTGGCAGTGGTAAATCTGCCCACACCAAACCTCCTTATGCCAAGAGAGTTGATGAGGTTTCTGCCGGTGGATTAGTTGTTGATACCACCGGAAAACTCGGGCTGTTAATTGGTCGGCGAGATCTTAAAGACGCATCTGGCAAACGGATTCTCTGGTCATTACCTAAGGGCCATATAGAAGAAGGAGAAACCCCAGAAGAGGCAGCCTTGAGAGAGGTTGCAGAGGAGACCGGAATCCAATCAGTGATTGAAAAATCATTGGGTGTGATTGATTTCTGGTTTATGGCTGGAGGAAAAAGAATTCATAAAACTGTGCATCACTTCCTTTTCCGTGAGAGCGGTGGATTGCTCGCCGCTCAAGAGAGCGAAGTCGATGAAGTTGCATGGTTCCCACTCGATCAAATCATTGAAAGGTTGGCTTACCCCGACGAAAAGAAGTTAATTTCGCGCACCAACGCAACAGTTGAGTTACAACAGATATGAAGAAGGTAGTTGCGGTTTTACTCGCTCTCTTCTCGATCTTCTCAATTCAACCTGCAACATCTGCCACACCGGTTATTCGTATCGTTGATATACCCCACACAAACTTCGATGGGACTTTTCGCGATAATGAATTAGTTGGTGAACTCTCTCCTGAAGGAAAATTGGGAAAAGCTGTATTTGCAAAGAATCGAAGTGCTACCTGGGTTATTGATGCGGCGCTCATCGATGAGATCATTGATATGTCAGATGGTTACCTCTATAAAGAGGCTCCTGATGTTATTGGTCAGCAAGTTGCAAGCGCCTGGTTAGAACAGTTACGAATCGCTACCGCTGGAAATCCGATTGTTGCCTTGCCTTACGGAAATCCTGACTCATCGCTAGCGCGTAAGTTAAGTACGCGCGATTTAGCGTTATATAACAAAAGTGCTCAATCTCGCCTTGAAGAATTCTTTAACCGTCCTGTTATTTCCCAAAATGGGTGGGGCAAAGGTAAGTCTCGTTTAAGTAGCGGTTTTCAATCACTATACGAGCGCCAACAAGATTTGTTAGCTAGCCTCACTAAAGTAGTTGCTGTCGAAGAGATTACAACTTTACAGTTAAGGCTAGGTCGTATTCTTAATCCGTTATTGGATTCTCGAGATCGTGCCTACTTCTCATATCAGGGACGAGATGCAACAACCAAGGTTGCTAAGAAGTTGCGGATTGTTCCGGGGCGTTTTCAACTAACCTCAACTAAAGTTGAGGTTCCTCTGACTTTAGTTAATGATTTTGAGACTGCAACAGTTGTTAGCCTCTCTCTGATACCTATGAACTCTCGAGTGCAGGTTGAAAATGTCAACGATATAACGATTCCTCCAAAATCCCTTATTCAAATCTCAGTTCCGTTTACGGTGATCGCTTCAGGATCTACCTTGGTCTTGGCGCAATTTATAACACCAGAAGGTGACCGAGTTGGTCAAACATCAAGGTTGAATTTATCTCTCACTGTTATTGACTCGCGGGTCGCCTGGTTTACAACTGGAGCGGCAATATTTCTATTCCTCGGAGCGATAATTCAATCAGTGCGTAGAATCCGAAAGGGGCGAAATGAAAAACAATGAGCTCTTTAGGGCTTCGGGGGTCATGGCTCTTGGAACCATCTTCTCGCGTATCACTGGTTTCTTTCGCGCTGTTTTAGGTGTTGCGGTTCTTGGTACTGCACTTCTAGCTGATACATACAACGTAGCGAATACCATGCCTAACATTCTCTACAACTTGTTGGTCGGTGGAGCATTGACCGCAATATTTGTTCCGCAACTTGTTCGTTCATTCTCTGATGCCGATGGTGGTGAAGGTTTCGCATCGCGTCTTGTTACAACAATTTCCGGGATTCTTCTCTTACTCGTTCTTGTGGGTGTGATATTTGCACCTGCCTTGGTGCGCCTCTATGCCCCAGAGTTTTCTGAAGTTGGTTTCGAACGCGAGCTTGAGATCGCTATTGCCTTCACAAGGTACTGCTTGCCGCAAATTTTCTTTCTTGGTCTCTTTACGATGTTGGGCCAAGTCGCAAATTCACGTGGTTCTTTTGCACCCCTCATGTGGGCGCCAATAGCTAACAATCTCATCGTTATCGCAGTCTTTGGTGGTTTTCTAGCTCTTCAAGATGAATTAGCTGTTGGAACTATTTCGAGTTTTCAAGTTCAATTACTTGGTTGGGGTACAACTGCCGGCGTAGTCATACAGGCCCTCATTTTGATTCCAATTGTTAAGCGATCAGGAATCAAGTTACGTTTAACTTTTGGAGTAAAGGGACTTGGTAAATCTTTCGGTTTAGCTGGCTGGACTTTAATTTATGTTTTGATTTCGCAACTTGGATATCTCGTCACTGTCAACGTTGCGACCGCAGCTGCGGTGCGTAACGCACAGGCAGGTATAGAAGCTGGTGTTGGCTTTACTCCATATACAAGTGCTTATTATGTAATGTTATTGCCTTATTCAATTGTGACGATTTCAATTATTACTGCTCTCTTGCCACACCTTTCTCGCCTTGCAATCGAGAAGAAATCTGTAGAAGTTCGAGAGCAATTAATCCGCGCAATTAAAATGGTTGGTGTTATTACTGTTCCTAGCGCGATTGCACTTATTCTCTTTGGTCCATTAATCACTGAGGTTTTGTATATGGGAATTCCGATTGAGGACTCTCGATATATCGGATATGTATTGGCGGCAATGGGATTTGGTCTGATTCCATTTAGTATTAACTTGATTCTTATCCGTGGTTTTAATGCTTTTGAAGATACTAAAACTCAAGTCATCTCGATCTTTATTATCAACGTTATCTCGGTAGTTCTGAGTTACCTTTTCCTGGCTCAATTAGATAGCGGTATCGTCACTATTGGTCTTGGTTTCGCCTTCTCTCTCAGTTATATAGTTGGGTTATTTGTCACCCTCTATTTAATTAGAAGACATGTTGGCTCTCTACGTATTCGTGATTTTGGAAAACAACATACTTTGTTGATCGTGGCATCTCTCGCTGCGATGCTTCCAATCTATTTTCTGGTCCGGTATCTGCAATGGGATAGCGATTCTGCTCAGCTATCGATTCGAGCGCTCCGCCTTCTGCTCATACTTTCAATCAGTGGTGTGGGTTACTTTCTTGCCTCTCACCTACTAAAGATTGGTGAGATAGCGGGCCTTCGCGAATTCGCCACTAGAACCTTGAGGCGTCGCGGCAAGTAAAGGCGCGATAAGGTGGGGTTATGAGCACTGAAAGCCGCGATGTGGTCCGTGAAGTAGTAATTGTTGGCTCTGGTCCAGCTGGATATACAGCTGCCATTTATGCCGCTCGCGCAGACCTGAAGCCTTTAATTTATGAAGGTTCGGTCACCGCTGGTGGTGCTCTCATGAATACCACTGAGGTTGAAAACTTTCCTGGTTTTGTCGACGGCGTTATGGGACCAGATCTCATGGAGAGTATGCGCAATCAAGCTAAGCGCTTTGGTGCAGAACTTATTACCGATGATGTTGTAAAGATGGAGCTTGAAGGTGAAATCAAGGTCATCACCGATGGTTCAGGAAATGTTGTTAAGGCTAAATCCGTAATTCTTGCAATGGGATCTGCTTATCGTGAGATTGGTTTAGAAAATGAAAAGCGTTTATCAGGTCGCGGTGTCTCTTGGTGCGCAACCTGTGATGGGTTCTTCTTCCGCGATCAAGTGATTGCTGTCGTCGGTGGTGGAGACTCTGCGGTTGAAGAAGCAACTTTCCTTACAAAGTTTGCATCTAAAGTCGTACTTATTCATCGTCGCGATTCATTGCGCGCCTCAAAGATTATGCAAGATCGCGCATTTAATAATCCAAAGCTTGAAATGCTCTGGAACACCGAAGTTATTGACGTATTGGGTGAGAATAAAGTTGAAGGTTTAAAGCTTCGTAACACTGTGACTGGTGCAGAATCTGAATCGGCCTTCACTGGTCTCTTTGTTGCGATTGGCCATATTCCTCGCTCTGAACTTGTCGTTGGTCAAGTTTCACTAGATAACGAAGGTTATGTCAGCGTCGAAGGACGGAGCACGCGAACAAATATTGCTGGTGTTTTTGCGTGTGGAGATCTTGTTGACCATACCTATCAACAAGCAATTACTGCAGCAGGCTCTGGTTGCCAAGCGGCAATCGATGCAGAAAAATTCTTAAGTCACTAATTTCTTAAAATACAAATAGAGGAGAAGTAAATGGGCGCACCAATTAAAGTAACAGCGGCTGATTTCGATCAGGTTGTATTAAAGAGCAGCAAGCCTGTTCTTGTTGATTTCTGGGCTGAATGGTGTGGACCATGCCGAGCTATCGCACCAATCCTTGATGATATTGCGGCAGAGCACGGAGATAAGATCACAATTGCAAAACTCAATACCGATGAAGAGTCAGCGATTGCAATCAAGTACGGAGTCACATCGATTCCAATGCTCAATGTTTATGTCAATGGTGAAGTTGTAAAGACAATCATTGGTGCAAAGCCAAAGCCTGCGCTGCTGAAGGAACTAGAAGGTTTTATTTAATTCCTTATGAAGGAGTTATCCCCCGATGAGGTCCGTTCTTTTCAACAAGAGCGCGGTCTTCATGTCACCGGTCAACTCGATAGCGCAACTTCGCGCGCGCTAGAAGAGTCGCGCTGGAAGTTGGGTGATCGCTCTCTCAATCTGCAACCTTCTCCAATGATGCATGGCGATGACATTGCAACGTTGCAATCTCGTCTGACTGAGATGGGCTTTAACTGTGGACGAGTAGATGGAATTTTTGGGCCGATGACAGAGGCTGCAGTAAAGGATTTTCAAAAATCGGTAGGTGCGAAAGTTGATGGTCGATGCGGCCCCGCCACTATTATCGCTTTATTGCGTTTAACAAAAACTATCTCTGGTGGCACTCCAGCTGTTTTGCGTGAGAGCGCAACACAGAAGAATCGTGGTCCCGCCCTTGCAAATAAAATTATTGTTCTAGATCCTGGTTCAAGCGAGCAAGAGGCAGAGATCGCCCTCGATATTGCTCGACGTATTGAGGGTCGTTTACTAGCACTCGGCGCGACAGTATTTCTCACTAGAGGTCCACTTAACAATCCCGCTGAAAGCGATCGTATTGATTTTGCAAATAAAAGTAACGCTGATCTTTTGATCTCTATCCATGGAGAAGTTAACTCAAGTCCTGAAGCTCGCGGTGTTGCGACATTTTTCTACGGTAGCGATGCGCACGGAATCCACTCAGTTGTGGGTGAGCGGTTCGCATCGTTAGTGCAACGAGAAATTGTTGCCCGGACCGATCTCCTTAATTGTCGTACTCATTCAAAAACATGGGATTTGCTTCGACTTACGCAGGCTCCAGCAATCAGGGTTGAAATCGGCTATCTCAGTAATGCAGGTGATTTAGCGCGCCTAGAACGTCCAGAATTTCGTGACACAATCGCAGAAAGTTTCATTATTGCGATTCAACGTCTCTATCTTGCTGCTGAAGATGATGCCAAAACAGGAACTCTGCGAATTAGCGACCTCCGTCGCGCTGGGATTCGTTAAAAGCACTACTAGCACTGCTGTGTATGTGGGAAGATTCTCCTTATGTCAGAGGTAAATCTTCGCTATCAGACCGGTGCGCCCCAAAATCTCGAAGAGAGATTTGCTGCTCGCGCCGCCGGAATGTTGCCCTCTGAAATCCGCGCCCTCTTCGCTGTAGCTTCACGGCCCGAGATTGTCTCTCTCGCTGGTGGAATGCCAAATCTTTCAGCGTTACCAATGGAGATGATGGCCGGCGTTGTAAATAACCTCATCCTTACCAACGGTTCTGAGGCTCTGCAATACGGCAGCGGACAGGGCCATCCAAAATTGCGTGAACAGATCTGTGATGTGATGGCGCTCGAAGGCATTCGTGCTAACCCTGATGACATTGTTGTTACTACTGGTTCACAGCAGGCGCTCGATTTAATTTCGCGAATCTTTATTGATCCAGGTGATGTAGTTCTTGTAGAAGCTCCTTCATACGTCGGTGCGCTCGGAACTTTCCGCCAATATGAAGCATCTGTTGTCCATGTTGAGATGGATGAAGATGGCATGATTCCCGCTTCACTATCAGCTGCTATTAAGAGCGTTCGCGCTGCAGGTCGAAAAATTAAGTTTCTTTATTTGATTCCTAACTACCAGAATCCAACAGGTGTCTGTCTACCTGCTGATCGACGCACCGAGATTTTAAATATCTGCCGCGAAGCCGAAATTTTTGTTGTTGAAGATAATCCATATGGGCTTCTCGGTTTTGATAAGCCATCACCAAATGCGATGCGTGCTGAAGATTCAGAGAATGTTATCTATCTTGGTTCTTTCTCAAAGACAATTGCTTCTGGCCTTCGTATTGGTTGGGCGCTCGTTCCGCAATCACTGAAGGATAAGTTGGTTATTGCTTCAGAGTCATCAATTCTCTGTCCTTCAAACTTTACCCAGCTTACAATTTCAAGTTATTTAGCTGATCAGCCATGGCGCGATCAGATTGCTAGCTTCTGTGAACTCTACAAAGTGCGTCGCGATGCAATGCTTGAATCACTTGAAGAGTATTTCCCGGTCGAGGCGAAATGGACAAAACCTGGCGGCGGATTTTACGTCTGGGTCAATCTCCCACCTGAGATCGATACTAAAGCGTTAATGCCTAAGGCGATTGTTGCCAAGGTTGCTTTTGTGCCTGGTAGCGCTTTCTATGCTGATGGTTTTGGTTCATGGCAGATGCGTCTCTCTTACTGCCACCCAACACCAGAGCGAATTCGTGAAGGTGTGAAAGCCCTTGGAAATGTAATTAAGCAGGAGATGTCGCGTCGCGGAACGGCGTTGCGCTAACCTTTAATCAGTTTTTTCGATCAAATCAACGATTCGTTGTAAATCTTCGCTTCCTGCAAATTCAATAACAATCTTTCCTTTGCCTTTACCCATCTCAACCGAAACTCGGGTATCTAGATAATCGCCTAATAATTCACTAGCCGCTAGCCCTGCACCAGATACGCCGGTACTTGCTCCACGCTTGGTTGGGTTTGCCTTGGCTGGTTTATGGGTGGCAATAATCTCTTCGGTTGCGCGAACGCTTAACCCTTCGCCAACGATGCGTGATGCTAATTTCTCTATCTCTTTAGCATCAGTAAGTCCCAGTAGCGCACGTGCGTGACCTGCAGAGAGAATTCCTGCGGCAACTTTTCGCTGCACTGATTCAGGTAAGTTAAGTAAGCGAATTGTGTTTGAAATCAGTGGACGTGATCGACCGAGTTTAAGTGCAAGCTCTTCGTGGGTGCATCCAAAATCTGTAAGAAGTTGTAGGTATGCAGCGCCTTCTTCAAGCGGATTGAGTTCGCTACGGTGAATGTTTTCAATAAGTGCTTCGCGTAATAATTCATTATCCGGTGTCTGTCGAATGATTACTGGAATGCTCTTTAGCCCAGCCGCCTTTGCTGCACGAAAACGTCGTTCACCCATTACAAGTTCATATTTATTTGGAGCAACCTTACGAACAACTGGTGGTTGCAAAATTCCAAATAATTTAATAGATGCAATTAATTCATTGAGTGCGGTCTCATCAAAGACAGTACGTGGTTGACGCGGATTAGGTGAGATCTCACTTATTAGCACTTCGTTCTGTGTTGCAACTTCTGTACCTTCAACAGTGAGTGATGTTGGAATTAACGAATCCAAATTAATTCCAAGTCCTCCGCGCTTTGTTGCCATTATGCGATTCCACCTTTGTAATTAATATTTACAACATTTGAATTGAATGGTGAGTTAAGTTCCTCGTCAATAGGTTCGGTTTCTTTAACGCGACCGCGCTCTGCTATCTCGCGTGCAATCTGCATATATGCAATAGCGCCAGGTGATAGCGGGTCATATGTCATTACAGTTTGATTGTATGAAGGCGCCTCTGAGATGCGCACAGCGCGTGGAATAGGAATATCAATAAGTTCTGTTGGAAAGTGGCTACGCACATTTGCGGCAACATCATTTGATAAGCGAGTGCGTGAATCAAACATTGTTAAAATGATTGTTGAAAGAGTTAGCGCTGGATTTAAGCGCTTCTTAACAAGTGTGTAAGTTTCTAATAGTTGCGACAGGCCTTCGAGCGCGTAATACTCAGTTTGAATTGGGATCAAAAGCTCTTTCGATGCTGCGAAGGCATTAATTGTTAATAGCCCAAGAGAAGGCGGGCAATCGATAAAGATGTAGTCGTAGTTGACGCTGATCTCATCAATCGCTTCTTTTAATTGAAGTTCTCTCGCAACCATCGATACGAGATTAATCTCAGCATTTGCTAGCGATGTATTAGAGGGAATGCAGTCGAGCTCGGGAAAACCCGCCACCTTTTGAATCACCGTTGCTATTGGTGCGCTCCCCATCAAAACTTCATAGACACCCGCACTGGTGCGATGCTCCACACCCAGGGCGGTCGAGGCATTTCCTTGTGGATCAAGATCGATAACGAGGGTTCGAAGGCCACCCATTGCGAGCGCTGCTGCGATATTGACGGTGGAGGTCGTCTTGCCGACCCCGCCCTTCTGGTTGGCAACGGTAAAGATGCGGGTGGATGCTGGTTTTGCCATCGCCTCTTTGAGGCGGCGGACGCCAATTACCTTATTGCTGGCACTTGCCTCAGCTGGCGTTGTTTCACGTGAATCATCCACAGCGCTATCTAACCACCATTAGGTGGCGCCAAGAATCAAAGCTCCTCTGGGGTACCTTTCGCCAACTTTTTGACCTCAACTACGCGGCCTAAACCAATGCCAGCAAGGGTAATTTCATGAAGTTTGGCGTGGGCAACCCCGGCCATTTCAGTGGCGGCCGACTCGCCTTTCATCGCTAAAAGTGATCCATTCATTTTGAGCATATGCCAGCACATCTTTTTGAGCTTCTCTAGCGGGGCGACCGCTCTGGCGGTAATGAAATCGGCGCTCTTCTTCACATCTTGAGCGCGTCCTCGGATCACCTGGATATCACTGCCCTCGACTGCCTCCTTGAGGAATTCCACTCTCCGCTCAAGGGGTTCAATCAGGGTCACCTTGAGATCCGGGCGAGCGAGGGCGATAACAATGCCAGGCAAGCCAGCTCCTGAGCCGATATCAAAGAGGGATGCCCTTTGCGGTAGAAGAATGGTTGGAAAGAGGGAGTTGAAGATATGGCGCTCCCAGATCCTCTCCCCCTCGCGTGGGCCAATAAGGCCTCGCTCTATCCCATCAGTTGCTAGGAATTCGGCATAGCGACGAATCTCAGCCTCACGCTCTGGAAAGTAGAGGGAGATGAGCTCATCGAGTGAATGTTCCACGTGAAACCTAAGCCTTAAGTATTTGTTTTAGGAATTCGCGGATTGGCTAGGAAGGGAAGATAACGACGAAACGGCGTGGATCTTCACCTTCAGACTCTGAGGTCAGGCCCATATCCTGGATTGTGTCGTGGATAATCTTGCGTTCAAAGGCGTTCATCGGCTCTAGCTTGATGGTCTCGCCCTTTGATTTTGCCTCTTCTCCGAGTTTCTTCGCTAGAGCTGAGAGCTCTTTGCGGCGATTGGCGCGGAAGTTCTCAATATCGAGCATGAGGCGGCTTCTATCTCCTGATGCTGTCTGTACTGCTAGGCGAGTGAGCTCTTGGAGAGCATCAAGGACTTCACCATTTGAGCCAACGAGGTGGTTGAGCTTGCCGCCGACGATGGCTAGAGCTGCGCGGCCATTTTCGACATCGATATCGATATCGCCATCAAGATCTGCAATATCAAGGAGGCCTTCGAGGTAATCAGCTGCGATATCGCCCTCTTCTTCGAGTTTGGCTACAGTTTTTGGAGCCTTCTTCTCGCGGGTGGCACTTTCACTGCTTGCTTCAACTTCTGAATCTACCTCTTCAACTGACTCGACTGGTGAATCTGTCATGATATCTCCTTAAATAGATGAATTAAATATTAATGACTGTTATATGCGTTATTGATAGTAAATGTCCGTATTACTTCTTCTTCTTTTTCTTCTTTGGTTGGTTCCGCTGCCCCTCGATCTTGGGAGCTTCGACTTCAGGGGTTGTAGCCCCATCAATATTTGTATCTGTGACGGCTGCGCCACTCTCTTTCGCTTTACGAGCGCGCTTACGTTCTAGCTCTTCATAGGCCGGCGATCCTGGTGTTGGGTTTCGCTTGATCACGTAGTACTGCTGGCCAAAAGTCCAAACGTTAGTTGTTGACCAGTAGATAAGCACTCCAACTGGAAAGTTCACACCTGAGATAGCGAAAATCGCTGGGAATAAATACAACATAATTTTCTGCTGTTGTAACATCATATTGTTGCTGGCATCCATCTTTGGCATACCTTTTGTCATCAACTGCTTCTGGGTTGTAAATGTTGTTGCAGACATAAAGATAATGAGTAGAACTGTTACAACTTTTACAGATAATAAATCTGTACCGAGAAAACTCTCTGAGATTTTTGCGCCGAAGAATTTTGCTTGAGATGCGCTCTCTAGATATTCGCCTTTAAGAAAACCGCGTGCAATTGGTGATGGAACTCCATTGTCATCTTTCGCTGCGATTCCATTGAGCACTGTGAAGAGCGCGAAGAAAATTGGAGCTTGAGCAAGAATAGGTAAACAAGAGCTGAGTGGATTTGCTTTATGTTCTTTATAAAGCTTCATCATCTCTTCAGATTGCTTCTGGCGATCATCTTTATATTTAGCTTGAATTGCCTTCATATGTGGTTGTAGCGCAGTCATTGCGCGCTGGCTTTTAATTTGCTTAACGAAGAGTGGGATCAAAATGATTCGGATAAGGACTACAAGGCCCATGATTGATAGCGACCATGTAACACCAGAGTCTTTACCAAATATCGGTGAGAAGACGTTATGGAATGCGACCATCACTCCAGATACGAAACTGTAGAGTGGATTTAAAATAGCGCCCATTAGTGAGCCCCTTCTCTTTGTAAACCAGTGATTAGGCCTGATTTAAGCTTCTTATCGCGCGCATCTGTGCTATCAATTTCAGCATCGACATAATCGACTCCGCCAAGTGACCAAGGGTGACAACGAAGTAAACGTGATGCGCTCATTAGTAAACCTTTGAATCCGTAACGCGAGATAGCAGTTGCTGCATAGTTAGAACATGAAGGATAAAATTTGCAACGTGGTGGGCGGGTTGCTGAATATTTGTGGTATGCCTTAATCAGTAATTCAAAGGCGCGTTTCATTAAATTTCCACCTTTTTTGTAAATTTCTCGCTCTTGCGCGAAAGATCAGAGAAAAGTTTTGCGATTTGGCTCTCAGTTGAAGGCGCCTCGTTTTTCTGAGCGAGTGCGCGGATTACCAAGAGAGACCCTTGAGGAAATTTAGAAAGTTCTGGCGCGATTAAATGACGTAATTTGCGTGATAAGCGGTGACGTTGAACTGATCCGCCCGCAGATTTACCAACAATTAATCCAGCGCGCGCTTGGGTATCTTTTGGAGCAGGTTGAATGTAAAGGTATCCGACAAACGATTCTGTCGTAGCTCTGATTCCGCTCTTTGTGACGCGAGAAAAATCAGCAGGTGTGGTTATACGCGCATTTTTAGGTAGCACGAGATGCTATCGCCGCTCTATTCAAACTTTTTAGGTATGTTTAACTGTTGTGTTGGTGATGGGCGCTTACGCTGAAAGGCGTGTGCGACCCTTACCGCGGCGGGCTGAAAGAATTGCGCGTCCTGCACGTGATGCCATGCGAGCGCGGAAGCCATGCTTCTTGGCGCGGCGACGGGTATTTGGTTGGAAGGTGCGCTTTGTCATGAGTACTCCAAAGAATAAGTGAGCTTATTGAGGCTCGTGGATCAGGTCAGAAATGCGGGGGAAGCAATTTGTCGGAACTGCTAGAGGGGTAACGGTAGGGGTGTGGATAGCCTTCGGTCAAACTCACCTTGAGCCTTCCAGGATGTGGATAACTACTTGCATAATTACTGTAAAGGGGTTACTTTGCGGGTTCTCCACAGGTATCCGTCAAATTGGTCCTCATTTCAAGGCTAAACCCTTACTTGAGAGCACACCCTGTGGATAACTTTGTGGATAAGAAAGTGGGTGGGTATGGCGCTGAATAGCCTCGAGCTCACCCAGCTTTGGGAGCGGGTTGTCTTAGAAATCTCAACCGGAGAGCCTCAACACCGAGCTTTTTTGGCGATGACTAAACCCCTTGGTTTGCTCCCTAATGAAGATGGTCCGGCAAGTCTCTTGGTTGCTGCACCAAACTCTTTTGCTAAAGATGTACTTGAGTCTCGGTTACGCCCGGCGATCAATGAAGTCCTTACTCGTGAATTAGCGGGGGCAACAAATATTGCAGTGATGGTCGATGAAAGCATTGAACTCGCAGATTTACCGGAACCCGCAATTACTGTCGAGCTTCCTCGTCCAGGTACGGGGCGTGAAAACCAAAATGATATTCGTAGTTCTACAACCGATATCTCATCTTCGCAATTAAATGAGAGATATACATTCGAAACTTTCGTTACCGGTGAATCCAATCGTTTCGCGCGCGCTGCAGCCATTGCCGTGGCAGAAGCGCCAGCCAAGGCGTATAACCCACTATTTATCTATGGAGATTCAGGGTTAGGTAAAACTCACTTGCTTCATGCTATTGGTGCATATTCACGCGAACTATTTCCAAATATCCGTGTTCGTTATGTTTCTTCAGAAGAATTTACCAATGACTTTATTAACTCTATCCGCGACGATAAAGCCACATCTTTTCAGCGTCGCTATCGTGACTTAGATGTACTGCTTATTGACGATATTCAGTTCTTAGAGAATAAAGAACGTACGCAGGAAGAGTTCTTTCACACCTTTAACACTTTACATAATGCAAAGAAGCAGATTGTGATTTCTTCTGACCGTTCGCCAAAACAATTAACAACTCTTGAAGATCGTTTGCGCTCACGTTTTGCTTGGGGTTTTACAATCGACGTTCAGCCACCGGAGCTTGAGACTCGTATTGCGATCCTCCGTAAAAAAGCTGCGCAAGATCGCCTTAACGCACCGGATGATGTTCTTGAATACATCGCAAGTAAAATTTCTACCAACATCCGCGAACTAGAGGGCGCTCTTATTCGTGTAACTGCCTTCGCAAGTTTGAACCGCCAAAGTGTTGATATGGGGCTTGCTGAAATTGTTTTAAAGGATTTAATGCCTAACGAATCTAACCCTGAGATCACTGCCGCAACAATCATGGCGCAGACAGCTGCCTTCTTTAAATTAACTCTTGAAGATCTCTGTGGCACATCTAGGTCGCGCGCCTTGGTTGAGGCTCGCCAGATTGCGATGTATCTCTGCCGTGAACTCACTGATTTATCACTACCGAAAATCGGCCAAACCTTCGGTGGGCGCGACCACACCACAGTGATGCACGCAGACCGCAAAATTAGAGAGTTGATGGCTGAGCGCCGGGCGCTTTATAACCATGTAAATGAGATCACCACAAAGATTAAGCAGCAGAGCACTTATTAACAGTGGTTAAATCTGACCCTCAACCAAGGGTCTTAAAGGGTAACTTTATCTTTGTCCGTTTTACCCACTTTACCCCCAGATGTGGATATCCTGTGGATAACTGTGGATAAATAAGGTTTTGCGGTGGGTAACTTGGTGGGCTTGCTCTTTTCTTACCGTCTACACGCTCTAGTTTTATAGATCTTTAAATGCGGCGGTTTCCTATCCACAGAAAAGGAAGGGTTCTCCACACTATAATTGAGTAACTTTAAGGCTCCGAGCGGGGGTTTTATACTTTATCCACAGATATTCGCTCTACCTATTACTACTATCTTTATATATAAATCTCTCTCTGTGGGGCGAACCAGCTTTAAAAAATCCCCATTCCTACCTTTACCTAATCTATGCCAGACTTTCCAACTTGAATGAGATGAGGCTTCGGCGTGAAATTTACAGTAGATCAGCAAGCGTTAACCGATGGGGTTAACTGGGTATCCCGATCTCTATCTACCCGCCCAATTAAAACCGAACTTCTCGGAATTAAAATCGACGCGACAAGCGATCAAGTAATTCTCTCTGGCTCAGATTTAGAAACTTCAAGTAAAGCGCTTTTTAACGCCGACATTTTTGAAAAAGGCGCAGTTTTAGTTCCAGGAAAATTACTAGCTGAAATTTCTCGTTCACTCCCTAACAAACCAATCACAATCACCTTAGATGGTTCACGCGTTTTGGTAACTTCCGGCTCTGCAAAATTTACACTCCCAACACTTTCACTAGATGAATATCCAAACCTGCCAGAACTCCCCGCAAAAACCGGAGTAATCGCCAGCGACACATTTGCTACAGCCGTTGCACAAGTTGCTATCGCTGCAGGCCGCGATGATTCACTTCCAACACTTACAGGTGTTCATATTGAAATCGAAGAAGATAAAGTCACACTCGCTGCAACAGACCGGTACCGCCTAGCAGTCCGCGAATTTTCATGGGATCCATCAACGCCAGGTTTATCAACCTCAGCACTACTACGCGCTCGCACTTTAGCTGACGCTGCAAAATCACTCACAGGTTCAAAAACAGTTTCACTTTCATTTGCCCCAGCTGCAAGCAATGATCGCCTTGCAGGTTTCGCCGGCGAAGGTAAATTAATGACATCTAGAATGTTAGATGGCACCTTCCCCCCATACCGCCACTTACTACCAAGTGAAGCAACAACCACTGCAGTTATAGAAGTTGCACCCTTTCTAGATTCTGTCCGTCGTGTTGCACTCGTCGCCGACAAAACAATTCCACTCCGTCTTGAATTCACCGACGGTGGAGTATCACTCGAAGCAGGTACCGGCGAGGAAGCACAAGCGACTGAAACAATCGATGTTTTGTTAAACGGCGAACCAATCTCAATCGCATTTAACCCAACCTTCCTAGCTGATGGCTTGCAAGCTGTTGGTACACCTTTTGTACAAATCTCTTTCACTGGATCAAATAAACCTGCCATCCTGACAGGCCGCACCGAACCAAATGGTCCATCAATTGATACCTATAAATATCTTTTGATGCCAATGCGCTACGCCTCATAAAAGGTAATTACCTATGCGGGTAAAACGCCTTGCGCTCACCAATTTCCGTTCATATACCAACCTTGAGCTCGAACTCAACCCTGGCGTAAACACCTTTATCGGCAACAACGGTTCCGGAAAAACAAATATCGCCGAAAGCTTGATTTACCTTGCTTACTTATCATCACACCGGGTTGCGAACAATATTCCTTTAATCACACTCGGCAGCGACCAAGCAATTATTCGGGCAGAGATAGAACGTGATAACCGCACCCTACAAGTTGATCTTGAAATCAATGCAAGTAAAGCCAATCGTGCCCGCCTTAATCAAAACCCAGTTAAGAGCCAACGAGAAATTCTAGGTGCACTACAGATAATTTATTTCTCTCCCGAAGACCTTGATTTAGTCCGCGGCGACCCAACAGACCGCAGAAACTTTTTAGATAAATTAATGATTACTCAATCACCACGCATGGCAGGCGTGATTGCGGATTACGATCGTGTTGTCCGACAACGCAACACGCTTTTAAAAACACGTGCTCCAGAAAACGCACTGGTGCCCTGGACAGAACAACTTATTCATTACGGAGCAGAACTATCGGCAGAACGTGTTAAGTTAGTTGATGATCTCAACCCACATGTAAATGAACATTACCGAAACCTCAACGAAGTAAAGAGCGCATCAATATCTTATAAATCTTCAACAGATGGTTTATCAGCAGATGCCGCCGAAAACGCACGTATCTTGCAAGAGCGCGCTATCGAGGTAGCTAAACAAGAGCTAGATCGTGGCGTATCTTTAATAGGCCCACACCGAGATGATTTACATTTACAACTAGGTGATTTTCCAGCAAAAGGTTATGCCAGCCACGGAGAATCTTGGTCCATGGCGATTGCCTTACGTATCGGTTCTTACACACTCTTAAAATCAGAAGGCTCTGACCCAGTTTTAATTCTCGATGATATTTTTGCTGAGCTCGATACAGCACGTCGCAAACAATTAGCGGCAGTGACAACTTTGGCCGAACAAACAATTATTACAACAGCAGTTGAAAGCGACCTCCCACCTGAACTATTGTCAGCGAAGTTCTATGTTTCACCAGGTGTAGTAAGTAAGGAGACAAGCAATGGCTAAGCGCGATCTTGCCCTTGATCTTTTCCGCACCTACAAAACAGGTTTTACAAAGAAAGTGCGCGTCCGTCCCGAAAGAGGCCAGAGTGTTGGCGACCCAACCCTGGTCAGTGAAATTTTGGGCGACCTCGTCAAAGACCGCGAATGGGATTCAGGGTTGGCCGAAGGAAACCTCTTCGCCACCTGGCCCACCATTGTTGGCGCCGATATCGCCCAACATGCATCGCCAATCTCATTACTCGAGGGCAAACTATTGATCCAATGCTCATCGACCGCCTGGGCCACCCAACTCAACCTCGCACAGGACGACCTCTTGAGCCGCATCCGCGCCAGCGCTCCCGGCGCGCTCGTGGAAAGTTTGACGATTATTGGCCCACAGGCTCCCTCTTGGAAGCGCGGCATCCGCTCAGTATCCAATGGTCGGGGCCCTCGCGACACATACGGTTAGGCCGTAAAGGCGAAGGAAGGCGATTCTAAAAAGTCTTTCCGAATCGCCAGTTCGCCTTTTCAACGGAATATTTATGGGTAGCGGGGCGTTAAAGCTATCAAGAAACCTGAGTCGCATCGACTCAACCCTTTGGCTAGAATCGACTCAGGTCTCCCAGATAAGTAACCCTGACCCAAATTGGCTCGGGAGACGAGTAATCGTAGAAAAGTAGAAGGAGTTATACAAATGGCTAGAGCAGTCGGAATCGATCTTGGAACAACAAATAGTTGCGTCTCTGTACTTGAAGGCGGCGAACCAACAGTTATCGCTAACGCAGAAGGCGCTCGCACAACACCATCAATCGTTGCATTCGCAAAGAATGGCGAAGTACTTGTTGGTGAAGTTGCAAAACGTCAATCAGTAACAAATGTTGAGCGCACAATCCGTTCAGTAAAGCGCCACATGGGCACTAACTGGACAATCGATATTGATGGCAAGGCTTATACCGCCCAAGAAATTTCAGCACGCGTGCTACAAAAGTTAAAGCGCGATGCAGAGGCCTACCTCGGCGAGACAGTAACCGATGCTGTCATTACCGTACCTGCATACTTCTCTGATGCAGAGCGCCAAGCAACAAAAGAAGCTGGTGAGATCGCAGGACTTAATGTTCTACGTATCATCAACGAGCCAACTGCAGCTGCGCTCGCTTACGGTCTTGATAAAGCTGATAAAGAACAGACCATTCTCGTCTTCGACCTCGGTGGTGGAACATTCGACGTTTCACTTCTTGAAATCGGCGACGGTGTTGTTGAAGTAAAAGCAACATCAGGAGATAACCACCTCGGTGGCGACGATTGGGATCAAGCACTTGTTGATCACCTCGTAAAGACATTCGGATCTGCAAACGGTATTGATCTCACAAAAGATAAGATGGCGATGCAGCGTATCCGCGAAGCAGCAGAGAAGGCGAAGATCGAACTCTCATCTTCTCAATCTGCCACAATCAACCTTCCTTACATCACTGTTGATTCAGAGAAGAACCCATTGTTCTTAGATGAAACAATTACACGTGCACAGTTCCAATCACTCACATCAGATTTACTCGATCGTTGCAAGAAGCCTTTCCAATCTGTACTTAAGGATGCCGGAATCGCAATCAGCAAAATCGAATCTGTAGTTCTTGTTGGCGGATCAACTCGTATGCCAGCAGTTGTTGATCTTGTCCGTGAATTAACAGGCGGAAAAGAGCCAAATAAGGGCGTAAATCCTGATGAAGTAGTAGCTGTAGGAGCATCACTTCAAGCAGGCGTTCTAAAGGGTGAAGTTAAAGATGTTCTCCTTCTCGATGTCACACCACTCTCACTTGGTATCGAAACCAAAGGTGGTGTCATGACAAAGTTGATTGAGCGCAACACAACTATCCCAACAAAGCGTTCAGAGATCTTTACAACCGCAGATGACAGCCAACCAGCTGTTCAGATTCAGGCTTACCAAGGTGAGCGCGAGATGGCTGCATATAACAAGAAGCTTGGAATGTTTGAACTAACAGGTCTTGCACCAGCACCACGCGGCGTTCCGCAGATTGAAGTTACATTCGATATCGATGCCAACGGAATCGTTCATGTATCAGCGAAGGATCTTGCAACCGGTAAAGAGCAAGGTATGACCATCACAGGTGGCTCCGCTCTTTCTAAGGACGAGATTGATCGCATGATGGCAGATGCTGAAGCACACGCTAATGAAGATAAGCAGCGTCGTGAAGAGGCAGAGATTCGCAACACTGGTGACTCACTGCTCTATCAGACAGAGAAGTTCATTAAAGATAATGAGGGCAAGTTCGAAGGCGAGCTCGCAACTCAGAAGTCTGAACTTGATGCAGCTCTTGAAGAACTTAAGACAGCACTTGGCGGTGCAAACTTCGAGATGATCAAGAGCGCAACAGAGAAAGTTTCAACAATTTCTCAAGCGCTCGGCGGAGCTCTCTATGCAAATGCAGCAGCACAAGCAGAAGGCGCATCTTCAACAGAAGATGGCGTTGAAGATGCTGAAGTTGTAGAAGAAGAGACGAAATGAGACACAAAAGTGTCGAGTATTTGGAATCGGTCTAAGTAATGACTACAGAAAGCGAAAACGAAACCCAAGTACAAGAAGAAGATGTAATCCCAAATGAGATTACAGAGGAGGCGCCGGGTCAAGAGATTGACCCGGTTGCATCCCTGACTGCAGATCTTCAGAGACTTCAAGCCGAGTACGCGAATTACCGGAAACGTGTAGAACGCGATCGCACTGTTGCATCAGAGATGGCTACAGCCGCTGTATTAACAGAGCTATTAGCTACTTTGGACGATATCGACCGCGCATCCACACATGGCGAGCTCACTGGTGGGTTTAAGGCTGTTGCAGATCAAATCGCATCACTGACAACTCGCTTCAACCTTGAGCGATACGGGCAAGAAGGCGATCTCTTTGATCCACAAATCCATGAGGCTCTCATGCATGAGACATCAGTTGATGTTGCAGCACCCACCGCTTCAAAGATTTTGCAACCTGGATATAAGTACAAAGAACGCATTTTGCGCCCCGCTCGAGTTGCAGTTACTGAGCCAGAGTAAGAGAGAATCACAATGGCTGCTAAAGATTTATACGAGAAGGACTTCTACAAAATCCTTGGAGTTGATAAAAAATCAACTGCCGATGAGATTAAGAAGAAGTACCGCGCTTTAGCACGCGATTTGCACCCTGATAAGAACCAAGGTGATACCGCACTCGAAGAGAAATTCAAGGCTGTCTCCGAAGCCTATGACATTCTCTCTGATGCAAAGAAGCGCGCCGAATACGATGAAGCGCGCTCACTCTTCGAAAGAGGTGGCTTCCGCGCTCCAACTGGCGGAGGTGGCGCAGGAGATTTCTCAGATATTTTCGGTGGTGGCAATCCACAAGATATCTTCGCCAACCTCTTCGGTGGCGCTGGCATGCGCCGTGGACCACGGAAAGGCCAAGACTTACAAACCGAATCAACCATCTCTTTTAGAGAAGCTATCTTCGGCACAACACTTGAACTCAAACTCGCGTTAGATGGTAAGACCCGTCAAGACATTACTGCGCGAGTTCCTGCAGGTGTAAAAGATGGAGTAAAGATTCGCGTTAAAGGTAAAGGTGCACCAGGTGAAGCAGGACCTGGTGATCTCTTTATCCTATT